>ERZ1026888.1421-NODE-1421-length-10420-cov-19.509986_pt1 | contig 10420 bp, 6 predicted proteins | sample MGYA00380174_ERZ1026888 | MGnify/ENA primary metagenome ERZ1026888 (study PRJEB33269, sample SAMEA4719810) | human gut metagenome | biome: human-associated habitat; feature: organic feature; material: feces | place: Cameroon | collected 2013-10 ...
TTTTCATACCAGTTAGTTCCATGCTTGTCTATCCTCAAGAACAAGCGGTTAAATGTACATAGGTGGTGAGGACATCATTCCACCTTTTTCTATATTAACTTTAATTTTCTATATCCCTACAATATCTCCAGCTTCTCCTTCACCGCCTTGTAGCAGCGGCGGGAAACGGTGATGTTCTCCTGGTCGAAGGGAGGAGAGAAGATGCAGCGAAGGGTGTAGTTCTCGATGCTGATGAGGTAGTCGAGATTAATGATGCAATCCTGACGGACCTGAGCCAGCGATGGAGACAGGGAGAGAACTGCCTTCGCCGTGGTCTGCTTCTTCAACTTATGAATCTGACCGTTAGCCAACCTCAGATGCCATAGACGGGTATCCTCATCAAATGTACAGCAGAACACCTCGTCGGGCTTCACCATCAGCAAGCCCGAAATGGACTGAATGGCAAGACGCTTGCCCGATGTTCCCAACAAGCCATTCACCCCCAATAAATTCTGAGGATCCTGATGGGATTCAGAAGAGGAGGATGAAGAGGATGATGAAGAGAATGAAGAGGATGACGAACCATCTCCCCCTTCCATTTTCTGGCGGATGCGTCCCACCACCAGTTCCAGCTCCTCCTGCTGATAAGGTTTCAGCAGGAAATCGAAGGCGGAAGCACGCAGCGCATCAATCATATACTTGTTGAAGGCACTATAGAACACCACAATGAGGTCCATCGGCATCTCATCTCTCAGAGATTGCAACACCTCGAAACCCGTCTGTCCCGGCATCTCTACATCGATGAACAGCACATCGGGCTGCATGCTCATCACCAATGTCTTTGCCGACATCGCCGAAGAGGAAGTGGCTATCACCTCGAAATCATCCTGGGCAGCCAGATCGTTCTCCAACCTCAGGATGCTCTGTGGCTCATCATCCACTATTACTACCTTGATTTTATCTTGATCCGTTTGCATAACATTCTTTTTTTTTGCATATTTACGAAAGGAGTCTCCCCACCCTACTGGCATACGCTATAATCGTATTCGCATGGTACTCCGATACTTACACACGTTCCTTTCTGCCGGTCACTTCCGCCACCAGCAGTACCCGCACGACTCTGCATCTTGAAATACATTTTGCGTGCATTTCCGGCATTAAGCATCTCGATGGTACTGTTCAGGATTCTCAATCCCGTACCCGTGCTTGCCGCAGCATTAGCCTTCCTTGTACCCATGCCAGCCACGGCACCCACGCCGCCACAACCATTGTCGATGACATCGATGCGGAGTATGCCATCTTCTATCCAGATTTTCACATCGAGCTGCGGCTTCTCTCCCGATTCCTCCATTCCCACGAAAGCATGCTTCAGGGCATTCTCCACAGGAATCTGGAGAATCATGGAAGGCAGCATCAGCGACATGTTAACCTCCTTGGCTATGTCAAAACGGGGCATCGGAAGCAACGGATTGGTTTCGTGACGAAGAGACGAATAACTCATCACCATCTGCAACTCATCCTCCAGACTCACAGCCACCTGATCGCAGGTAAGCAGATTGGCTCGGAGCACCTGTATCAGGAGGCGCAGCGGCTTCACGTTGACGCCCTTTGGCAGATTAGAGATAAAGATGTTGAGCACGTTGAACACGAAGTGGGGCGAGAAGCGATTGCGCACGTTCTCCATCTTCAGAGCCATCATGCGGTTCATCTCCTCCCGATGCTGATGCTTGTGGCGCAACGACTTATAGCGATAGAACACCACCAGCGCCAACACACCCACCACCAGCAAACCGATGACCAGGAGCAGGATTAATCGGGACGACTTTGCCTCTGCCTGCGTACTTTGAAGAGTCAGGTCGCGGCGCACGATGGCTGTATCCTGCTTGAATCGCAGCTCGTTCTCCTGCACATTCGATACCATCGTGGCGTTGCGCAGCGAATCATCGTATTGCTTCATCAGTTTCTGATATTGCAAAGCCTTGGCAAACTGTCCCTTTCGCTCATAAAGATCAGCCCATCCTTTGTGGTAGAGATAAAGGTAGTTGGGCGACATCTTCGAGAGGTCGTATGGCTTGCTCAATATCGCCGAAGCCTTGTCCAGACGGTTCTGCTTCAGCGCCAAAGCGGCATTCAAGCCATCAATATAGAATTGCAGGTCGTTCTGCATGTTGGGTTGCACGAAGAAGAACTTCGTGGTATTAGCCAGATATTTCTGGGCAGAATCCAGACGGTTGAGTTCCAGATAGGTCTGTCCCAGGTTGGCATCCACCACAGCCGTCATGAAAGGCTGTCCCATCTGCAGGGTTGCCTTCTGTGCCTTCAGGAAGCACTTCAAAGCCTCAGCGGGTTTTTCCTGACTGCTATACACATTTCCCCAACTGTTGTAGAAGAAATGGGCATCCTTCGGATTCCGGGGCGGATACTGGCGTTCTGCCTTGCGGAAATAGAAATGCGCCAACTGATAGTTGCGCAGGTCGTTATACACCTGTCCCAATCCTGCCAGAATGCTGTTCTGAGCCTCATGCTGATTCAGGGAATCTGCCAGGAAATTGGCACGGCGATACCACGAGGATGCATCCGCCAGCTTACCCAACTGTCTGGAAGCATCGGCTATATTGATACAGATGTCGATGGCATCATTGTGATGATCCAGTTTCATCAATTCCCGGTAAGCCTTGATGTAATAAGTGCGGGCAGGTTCCCGCTTGCCCACAGCCTGCAGCAATACACCCTGCAGGTTGTCGGCATACGACTGTATCTTGAAGGTGGTTTCCTGGTCGGGATGCTGGCGGCAAAAGCCGTTTACCGAGTCGATAAGCGCCTGGCATTCCGGATCGGTGCCTTTCAGATAGCAGCATTTCGCCACAATCAGTCTTTTCCATTGCTCTACCAGTTCCGGCTTGCCTCCGCATTTCAGATTTCTGATTTGCTGAATCATCGAGTCGGGCTGGCTTTGCATCATCTGCTGATGCTGGGTTACAAACTCATCGATGGGTCTGTACCAGGAGTCATCCTCCTTTTTCTCTGAGGAGCACGCTGCCAGCAGCATCATGCATCCCATCAGCCATAGCCAGGTATATTTTTTCAGTTGTGTCATAAGTTTGTTTGCTTTTAGGTTGGTTTTTCGGGAAGATTATGATTCTCCCCTGGTTTTCTTGTCTGCCACATACATGCCCAGCAGGATGCAGGTGGCGCCCACCAGGAAGTAGGGGGTGATTTTCTCATTGAGCACCCACGAAGCAAATATCATGGTGGTGATGGGGTTGAAGTAAACCCAGTTGGTAGCCTTCACCGTTCCCAGTTTCGAGATGCACCAGTTCCAGGTGAGGAAGCAGATCATGGAGGCGAGACAGCCCAGAAAGAGCAGGTTGCCGAAGACCTGCGGACGGCTGAAGACCTCTATCGGCGGGAATCCCGGAATGAAGAGATAATACGGCAGAATGGTCAGTACACCATAGAAGAACACCTTCCGGGTGATGAATGCCGCTCCATAATGATTGCTCACCGACTTCATGAGCAGCGAATAAATCGCCCAGCACATGCAAGCCGTAAACGCCAGGGCATCGCCCACCGGAGAGAGATGGAGCACGAATCTGCCGTTCAGCACCACGATGATCATTCCCACAAAAGCCAGCAGCGAACCGAGCAGCTGCACGATGTGGATGCGGGAGGAATCCTTATAGACCATACGCACCAGCAGGGTGGCGAAGAGCGGACAAGAACACACAATGAGCGAAGTATTCGTGGTGGTGGTGAAGTTCATCGCCTCGTTCTCGCTGTAGAAATAGAGCGAACCGCCCGTAATGCCCAGCAGTGCCATCTTGGCCTCATCCTTCCACGAGTCGGCAAGGAAGCGGCGGTGGTTGAAGCAGAGCATCAGCACGTAGGCGATGGAAAAGCGCAAGGTGAAGATTTGGGCTGGCGAAAGCCCATTGAGCATCAACACCTTGGTAGCTACAAAGGTGGTACCCCATATCGCCACCGTGAGGAAGGCGACGAGGTGATAGAATATATTGCTATTTCTTGTCATTATCTTACTTTTGCTGTTTTGAAGACCTGAATCCTATAACTATCTTGAAGACCTGAATCTTATTTACTGTTTTGAAGACCTGAATTGCTGGGAATAATGCGTAGGCGATACACCAACTCGTTTTTTAAATACCTTGGCAAAGTATTTCGGGTCGGTGAATCCCACCCGGTAAGCAATCTCGTTAACACGTAGATCATGCGTTTCCATCAACTGCATGGCACGCTTCATGCGTATCTCCAGGATGAATGCGGCAGGCGTCTTATCCAGGGTATCCTTACATTGTGAATACAGCTGCGAACGGCTCATACCCATGTCATTACCCAGTTTTTCAACATCATAATCCGGATTGTCGATATGCTGCTCTATGCAATCCACCAGGCGTTGCGCCAACTGGCGGTCGTAAGGAGTCACATCAGGGGTAGACGGGAAGATATCCTGTGCCGTATCCACGGTGGTATCGGAGGTGGTAATCAGCTTAGGATGCTGCACCTTCCATACCAGGCAGGCTATCACCACGAGTGCCGCTACCAACAATGCCAGAATGCAACATTGCCACCAGGAAGGGACAACGTAGAACTCGGCTTCGGTAATCTGATCCACCCAGAATCCCATGGCATCCGTGCTTCTGAACTCCACGACGTGCTTTCCCGGCAGAGTCCACGAAAGGGAAATCTCATCCTTTCCGCCCGTCAGATAATGCCAGGTGCTGTCACCCTTGTTACGCCAGGCATAGCTCACCGTGCGTGGAACTCGATAGTCGATTACCGTAGGATTGACTATCAGTTCGCCACCCATGCTCACCGAAGCTCCAGCATTAGGAATCAGAAGAGTGGGACGGAAAGAAGAATGAGAAGGATGAGCACCCAACTGCAATTTCAGAATTCCATTCTGAAGACCCGTTACCAGCATCCCCTTTTCCACACGAGGCTGAATCTCGCTAAAAGCCACATCCTCGCCGAAATAACTATGATCGAAATATCTGACGCTTCCACGCTGGGTATCATACAAGATCAGTCCATCGGGATTCGTGAACAACACCTGATTGCCCAGACAGGTTTGGATGGAATGAATGCAATCTCCCAGACCAGGAATCTCAATCTGCTGCAGCTGATTGTTCTTATCTACCAGGAAAGCACCCTGGCTGTAGGCACCCACATAGAGCTGGTTGCCCACACGAACGATGCCCGATACATCGATGTCGCCGATACGGGAAATCAGTTTGCCTCTTTGAGTATACAGGAAAATGCCCGAGGTAGCGCTCAACGCCACGGTATCACCCAGTTCCTGAATACGGCGCACCTTTGCCAGTTGTGGCCCATCCACATTTTTGATGGCTGCAGAAAGGGAATTCAGGTTCAGCTTCGGCGACCGGGTGTCGATGAAGACGATGCCTTTTCCCCAGGTGGCAATCCAGAGCCACCCCGTCTTGGAAGAGAGATGGAGGTCAAAGACCTGATTCATCAGAAGGCGTGGCGTATCTTGATTCTGATAATGATACAATTTCTGCTGACTGGTAAAGGGCTTGTCGATACAAACCAGTCCGTCTTCACGCAAGCCCATCCACAACCTTCCATAACTATCCTGCTGTACGTTATAGGCAGAGCCCAGGAACTCTGTAGCCTGGGGCTGCATCTTTCCCTGCTGATTGACAAATCCCATGAAAGTACCGTTTTTGGCATAGCGGATCAACTGGCGGGCTTTCGTTCCCACCAGGAAGCTGCCATCCTTCAGGCGGGCGATGCATCTCACATCTCCCGTGAAATCCGTACCGGCAGCATCTCCCACCTTTTTATATATAAGATAGTCAGCCTTCGAGAAGGTAATCTGATAGACGGCATTGTCGAAGCTGGCCCAGATGTTTCCCTGCCTGTCGATGAAATTCTCGCAATGCAGGATTTCCGATGGGGTTGCACCCATGTAGGCTATCATGTGTTCCTCGCCATGATGGTGAAGAATCACCCCCTTGTCGCCATAGCGAAATACATCGGTAGGCAAATTCTGGTCACCCAGCTCTATCTTTTCGGATAAAGGAGTAAGCTTACGGGTAGCCGGATTATAAGAGACAAACTTATCATTGTTGATTTTCATCAGCAAGGCATGTCCGTCCTTATCCACACGTATCCGTCGCACCCATCCAATCTTCTTGCCGTCGGCAGTAAGATTGAAGGGAACAAACCGGTTTCCGTCGAAACGGCAGAGACCCGAACGGGAACCAATCCAGATGTATCCATCCTTATCCTGAGCAAAAGTGGTGGCATAATTCTGCAACAATCCATCCGCCGTGGTGTAACGGCGATAGCGCATCACCCCCTTGCCTGCCATATCTATGGCAGGCAACAGGGTAAACAATATGATAAGTATGTATCTACTCATTCTCATAAGCTAGTATTTTTGTCTGCAAAGGTAGTAAAAAACGTATAAAATAACAAAATTATCCCTCTTTTTTTATAATTTTACCACCTATCCTTTTTAAATAGTTCGTAATTTTGCAGAACAGAAACGAACATCGAACCAATTTTAATAAGAAACATTATATTCAATTTAATTAAGAAACATTATATCAAAACCTATCAAAATGGGCGGCCATAAGCCGTATTCAATTAACGGGAGTTGAGGCGGCAACGCCTTGACTTCTCTTTTACAGAACATTTTATAGAACATTTAATAACTTAACAAAATGAACAAATCAATGAGATTTTTGCTTGTCCTGATTCTGGCAATCATCGGACAAGTGAACATGTGGGGTGCAAATAGCAGTACTCCCACAGATGTAGGCAACTACATCAACCTGAAGGATGGTACTTACAGTGGTGATGCCAAGACCATTGCAAAACCAACCTCCGAAGGCGGTTACAAAGTGGGTTACATCAAGAACAACAGCTCGTGCAGCTATGACATCAACGTTACAGAGCAAGCCTACTACAGCCTCTGTATGGCGATTCACTACAACTCTGGAGGAGTCATGAACGTCACCATCACCGATGCTACGACAGGAGCAGAAGAAGTAAAACAGAACATTACCATCACCAAAGATCTGGCAAAAGATTATGGAAATGAGGTGGCGATGGCTATCAGTTATCCGCTGAGTAAGGGCGTAAAGACCATGAAACTCTCCTTTACCACTTCTAGCAAAGGTTACGTCATGGACTTCGAAAACCTGCGAGTAATCAAACGTGCAGATTACACCCCTGATGCAACCACTACCTTGATAAGCGCAAAGGTGGACGGTATCTCTCTTCCAGCAGAAGCACTCCAGGCACTTAAAGACAACAAGGGTACCTACACCCTTACAGGAAACACCTATACCCAGGTGCCTGAACTCATTGCGTGGATGAGCGACAACACCCAAGCCAATGTCACATCTGCCATTGAGGGAACTAGCGTTATCTACACCATCAAGGCTCTGAACTACGAGGCAAATCTTACCGTTGAGGGGTTGAACATCTATACCCCAGGAGAAAAAGACAAGACCGTACAGCTGAAATATACCACCGAGGGAGCTGATGGAAAGGGAAACTGGAGCAATGGCTTATACTCTCTCCTTTCATCAAGCCTTGACGGATGGAACAACAGTTCGTTCAAACTGAACGACACAAAATACACCCTCCAGATTCCATCAAACATCAAGGTAAAGCAAATCATCTTCAAGGATTTGAGCAACAACTACGATGGCAATGCATCCATCTCTGATGTAACTTCTGAAGGAGCTACCATCAAGATACCAACTCGACGAGATGCAACGAAAGGCCAGAAATACGATCTTTGCGTAAATATCGAAGGTCATCAGACCGGCAAGGCTCTTGTCTTCAACCTCATTAAGGCTGGTCAGCCTACTGCCTGGATTGAACTCACTGTAGAGGAAACTACAGAGGGAAAACCTGCGGTAGTTTCTACCAACTCTACCGTTGTGGATAACCACGCCGTTATCACCGTTAATTTCGACCGCGAAGTAAAGGCTGCCACAGCAACCTGCAACAACCAGACATTGGCAGCAGACGGCGGCAGCACCTCTCTTCAGTTTGCCGTTTGGGATTTGGAGTACAACAGCAACTATACCCTCCAGCTTGCGGCAAAGAACGTGTCAGACAACTATGGCAACAATGCCAAGGAAGGCATCGTTGTAAACTTCGCAACAGCAGCCGCCCCTGTGGTAGAGCAAGCCGCTTACGACTACGTGGTTAGCAATGCTGCAGAACTTGATGCAGCCATCGCTGCCCTGAGAGAAAGCAACAAGACAGCCGATGCAGCCCGCAAGGTGGTATTCCTGAAGAACGGCAAATACACCTACGGAACCCTCACCGGTTCTTACCAGCACAACGTATCCTTGAAGGAAAACAAGAACAACATCTATAATGTATCGTTGATTGGTGAAAGCAAGGAAGGCGTACTCATCGAGGGAACCACAGACGGCATCACCTCATCCACCCTCGACCTCGGCGATGGAACAGGCAACTATCTGCAGGACATCACCATCCGCAACAACTATGATTTCCGTTCTGCCCTCAAGGGTGTGAGCGTTGCGATGAATGGCGGTAACAAGACCGTATTGAAGAACGTAGCCCTGCAGGCTAGTCAGGATACCTACGTTACAGGAAAGCGTACCTATCTGGAGGATTGCGATATCTACGGCACTACAGACTTCGTCTGTGGCGGTGGCAACATCTATTTTGAGCGTTGCAACCTGATTCTCGGCAACAAGACAGGTAATGTCATCTCTGCTCCTAACACAGACGCAGCAACCAAGTGGGGATACGTATTCCAGAATTGTACGGTAAAGGCAGACGAGGGAGCTTCGCTGGTAGCTGATGGCAACTGGAACCTCGGCAGACCATGGCAGAACGAGCCTCGCACCTACTATCTGAACACCAAGATGGAAGTACTCTGCAGCGATGCCGGATGGACCAAAATGGGCGATCTCACTACTCATTTCTATGAGTATCAGTCATACGACAAGGATGGCAATCTCATTGATTTGAGCACCCGCAAGAACTCACCTACTTCACTCAACCAGTACTCTCCTATCCTTACCGACGAGGAGGCAGCACAATTCACCTTGCGCAACGTATTGGGCGGCAGCGATTCATGGGACGCAATCTCTGAAACCAAGTTGTGTGCAGCTCCTGAGCAGGTAACTATCCAGGAGAACACCCTCTCATGGCAGGCAGTAGCTGATGCCCGTTGCTACGTCATCTTCAAGAATGGCGAATACATGGGTAACACCACAGCAACTTCCTTCACCATCAATGGTGCCGGCAATTATGCCGTTTGCGCAGCCAACAAGAATGGCGGTCTGGGCATCAAGGCAAATGCTTACCTCGTAACAACCAACGCAGCCGGTTGGGCTTCCTTCTGCGCAGCAGAAAACACCAGTCTCTCTGGCGAAGCCAAGACTTATGTCTGCACAGCCGTGGATAACAACATCGTTACCCTGGAGCCTGTGACTCGCATTCCTGCCAACGAAGGCGTATTCATCAAGGGTGAGCCAAATGCCACCTATCAGATTGTCCCTGCAGAAACAGGCGATGCCGTAAGCATCAACCTGATCAAGGGTTGTCTTACAGCCACAACTCTCGCTGGAACCGAGGGTGCTTATATTCTCGGTGTGAAGAACGGCGAGGCAGGCATCTACCAGGTAACATCCAGCATCACGGTTCCTGCCGGCAAGGCTTATCTGCAGCCAGCCACTACAGGACTTGCCAAGTTCCTGAGCATCGCCTTCCCTGGTTCTACCACAGCCATCGAGGGAATCGAAGCCGACGGCAAGATTTCTTCTGCCAACAAGAAATACAATCTGGCTGGTCAGAGAACAGAGAGCAAGCAAGGCATCATCATCATGGATGGCAAGAAATACATCATCAAATAAAGATCAATATTAAATAAAGATCAGGCAACATGAAGAAATATCAGAAACCTTCTATTCAAGTAATAGAAATAGAGAGCCCTAACATCCTGGCGGGCTCACAATTCAATACAGCCCAGGATTTCGGCAGCTTCGGAGATACAAGTACAGAAGACAACATCACGGTTTCGTCTAAAAAGCACTTCAATATCTTCGATGACGACTGCGATGAATAAACAGAATAATTGCATAAATTATTAATAGTTTTAGTGTCTAAGTTGACGTCCCACAAGTTCCTCAGAGGAGGCTTGTGGGATTTTCTTGTTTAAAAAGTTGGGGAATTGGAAAAAACATCGTAACTTTGCAGTATGATTTTGCATTCCATAGACCAAGCCCTGTTATCAGGCATCGACATTCCCGAGCGCATGAACAATCCGCTCGATTACCAGCCTCATCCTCTTTGCATCGCCGTATGCAAGGAGCTGCAAGCCTATCTCGCTGAGCGGGAGGACTGGAAAGAGGAGATAGATAAAGGAAAAATGTTTGGCGTACTCATCGTTGAGAATGCCAAA
>ERZ1026888.1423-NODE-1423-length-10407-cov-4.480004_pt1 | contig 10407 bp, 8 predicted proteins | sample MGYA00380174_ERZ1026888 | MGnify/ENA primary metagenome ERZ1026888 (study PRJEB33269, sample SAMEA4719810) | human gut metagenome | biome: human-associated habitat; feature: organic feature; material: feces | place: Cameroon | collected 2013-10 ...
CAGCTCAGCAGTTTGCTCTCTTTGATGAGGGTAGCAAGAAGTTGCAGGCAGCTTTCAGCCACAAGATATTGCGCCATATGGACAACTCTGCAGGCATTGAGCATTTCCCTGAGCGTCAGATGGATATGTGCCGATTGGGCTTAGGTCTCTATGGTATAAACCCACGCAACAATCAGATTATCAATAATGTTAGTTCGCTAAAGACTACCATCCTGCAAATACGCAACGTGCCAGCAACAGATACCGTTGGCTATAGCCGTAAGGGCACTCTACAGCACGACTCCGTGATAGCTGCAATTCCTATAGGATATGCAGATGGTCTGAACCGTCATCTTGGCAATCGTCATTGCTATTGCTTGGTAAATGGCAAGAAAGCAGAATATGTGGGCAATATCTGTATGGACGTTGCCATGATTGATGTAACAGGTATAGACTGCAAAGAAGGCGACACCGTAGAGATATTTGGCGACCATCTGCCAGTAACAGTTCTGTCGGATGTTTTGGACACTATTCCATACGAAGTTCTTACAGGAATAAGCAACCGAGTAAAGAGAATTTACTTCCAAGACTAACAATAGGTGGTATGAGCAACATTAAGTAATGTTACCATACATATTAATTAAGGAAATGGTGCAAGGATATAAAAATTATTTTGTATCTTTGCACCATTATCTATTATTATACGTCTTGATACAAACTACGAGACGTAATATACTATGGTCTACCAGAAATATCAAAAACAATAATAACAAAAAATGGAACAAGTATTTAGCTACATTATCAGCCTTGGCGCAAGCGTGATGATGCCTATCATCTTTACTGTCATAGGCTTGTGCATTGGTATGAAATTCGGAAAAGCATTGAAGTCTGGTCTCTTCGTAGGCGTGGGCTTCGTAGGCTTGGGTGTAGTTACAGCATTGCTGACAACAAACTTCAACGACCCATTGAAAGCTATTTCCGACATCTATCATCTACAACTAAACGTTTTCGACATGGGATGGCCAGCAGCTGCTGCCGTAGCCTACAACACAGCAGTAGGCGCTTTGATTATCCCTATTTGTTTGGGTGTAAACCTATTAATGTTGTTGACTAAGACAACACGTACTGTCAACATCGACCTCTGGAACTATTGGCACTTTGCATTTATTGGTGCTGTTGCCTACTTTGTAATGGGCGAGAGCCTTGCATGGGGCTATTTCGCAGCCATCATCTGCTACATCATCACTTTGGTGTTTGCCGACCTCACAGCAGAGAAATTCCAGAAATACTACGACCTTGATGGTATTTCTATACCACAGCCTTTCTGCCAGAGTTTCACTCCTTTCGCTATATGCTTCAACAAACTCTTCGACCTTATCCCAGGTTTCTCTAAGCTCGACATCGATGCCGAAGGCTTGAAGAAGAAGTTTGGTGTATTGGGCGAACCATTGGTATTGGGAGTTATCGTAGGTGCCTTGATTGGTTGGGCTGCAGAGCTCGATATCAAGAAGATTCTCTTCCTCGGTGTTACCATGGGTGCCGTTATGGAGTTGATTCCTCGTATCACCTCGCTCTTCATCGAAGGTTTGAAGCCTATCTCTGAAAAGACACAGGAGTTGGTAAAGAGCAAGTTCAATGGTAAGAAGGTGCACATCGGTATGAGTCCTGCTTTGGTTATCGGTCATCCTACCACCTTGGTATCTTCTATCATCCTTATCCCTGTAATCCTTGCTATTGCAGTATTCTTGCCAGGCAACCAGTTCTTGCCATTGGCATCACTTGCAGGTATGTTCTACCTCTTCCCAATGATATTGCCATTCACCAAGGGTAATGTGGTAAAGACCATCATTATCGGTCTTATAGCCCTCGTTATCGGTCTTTATTTCGTTACCGATATGGCTCCTGACTTCACAATGGCTGCCAACTATGTATTTGCAGCTACAGGCGATAAGGCAGCACATATTCCTGACGGATTCTCTGGTGGAGCTCTCGACTTTGCATCATCATTGTTTGGATGGGTTATCTATAAGCTCACATGCTACATCCCTTACATCGGTCCTGCAATCCTCACACTTTTCACATTGGCATTGATGATTTACAACAACCGCAAGATCTGCAAGGAAGAGAAAGGTGCAAACTAAAATCAACATTATTAACGATAAGAATATAATAAACGAAATATGAAAAAGCTTTTTATTACAACAACAATGTGTCTCGCAGCCTTCATGGCTTCAGCACAATGCTGTGAAAACAGCGCTTACGAAGTAAAGGCAGAAAACGCATATACCAACTACAACGTGCGCTATGCCAGCAACCCACAAGATGCAAAGCACTACACAACAGACCGCTTGCGCAAGGAGTTTGCTATCGAAAAGATATTTGCTCCAGGCGAAGTAAACTGGACATACACTATGTTCGACCGTTTCCTCATCGGTGGTGCAGAGCCTACAACAGCTCCTATCAAGCTCACATCATTGGCTTGCCTCTACACAGATAAGCCTACAGACAAGAAGCGTTTGCTCGACAACCGTGAGCTCGGTATCATCAACATCGGTGGTAAGGGTACTGTAACTGTTGACGGCAGGAGCTACGACCTCGATTTCCAGGAGGCTCTCTACGTAGGTCGTGCTGACGAAAAGAACAACAAGGAGATTGTTCTCACAAGCAAAGATCCTGCTAATCCTGCCAAGTTCTATATGAACAGCGCATGCGCTCATCAGTCATTCCCTACAAAGAAGGTTACTCTTAAGGAAGCTAACAATATCAAGGCTGGTTCTTTGAAAGAGAGCAACGACCGTGTTATCCACCAGATGATTATCGATGGTGTTGCAGGAGTTAGAACATGTCAGCTTCAGATGGGTATCACCGAGCTTAAGGAAGGTTCTGTATGGAACACAATGCCTGCTCACACCCACACTCGCCGTATGGAGACATACATTTATTATAATGTACCACAGGGACAGAAAATTCTTCACATGATGGGCGAGCCACAGGAAACACGTCCAGTATGGCTCAACAACGAGCAGGCTGTTATCGCTCCTGAGTGGTCTATCCATTGCGCAGCAGGTACAAGCAACTATACCTTTATCTGGGGTATGGCTGGCGAGAACCTTATCTACAACGATATGCAGGTAATCAAGATTCCTGAGTTGAAATAATATAAAACAAACATAATTTGGGGTTAGGAGTGATGTAGCTCGTCTGCATCGCTCCCACACCCCTAAACCTAATCTACAAACAACAATGTCAAAGCTACAAACAACAAAAATGACAAACTGGCGTTGGGTAATGTGTGCAATGCTTTTCTTTGCAACCACCGTCAACTACATGGACCGCCAGGTTCTCTCTCTTACATGGAAAGACTTCATCTCTCCAGAATTTCATTGGAACGATGAAATCTATGGTAACATAACCGCTGTATTCTCTTTGCTCTATGCAGTAGCCAACCTTTTCGCAGGAAAGTTCGTAGACTGGATGGGCACAAAGAAGGGTTATCTCTGGGCTATCCTCGTTTGGTCGCTCGGTGCTGTATTGCATGCATTCTGCGGCATCTTCACCGAAGGATGGATGGGTGGCGACTTCACATCAAAAGAAGCACTCATTGGTGCTACAGGCGATGCAGTCCTCGTGATTTCTACAGTCAGCATGTATGCTTTCTTGTTCTGCCGTTGCGTCCTCGCACTTGGTGAGGCAGGAAACTTCCCTGCAGCTATCAAGGTTACAGCAGAGTATTTCCCAAAGAAAGACCGTGCTTTCGCTACATCTATCTTCAACTCTGGTGCCAGCGTAGGTGCTCTTGCTGCTCCAGCTACTATTCCTCTCATCGCTAAGGCTGTGGGTTGGGAAATGGCATTCATCATCATTGGTGCCCTTGGCTTTATTTGGGCAGGTATCTGGATATTCGTTTACGACAAGCCTGCTCAGTCAAAGCATGTAAACGAGGCTGAGCTCAACTATGTAAACCAAGACGAGGCTAACGAGACTGAGGCAGAGAAGAAAGAAGAGGCTGAAGAAAAGCAGATGAGCATCCTTCAGGCTTTCAAATATCGTCAGACATGGTCGTTTGTATTCGGTAAGTTTATGACCGATGGTGTATGGTGGTTCTTCTTGTTCTGGGCTCCAGCTTATTTCTCTGATCAGTATGGCTACACCTCAGACTCTTCTATGGGTATCGCACTTATCTTCACCCTTTATGCTATCGTAACAGTATTGTCAATGTTCGGTGGTTATCTTCCAAAGCTCTTCGTAGAGCAGAAGGGTATGAATCCATATCAGGGCCGTATGCTCGCCATGTTAATCTTCGCATTCTTCCCTATGCTCGCTCTCTTTGCTCAGCCATTGGGACAGTATAGCGCATGGTGGCCAGCTATCATCATCGGCTTTGTAGGCGCAGGACACCAGGCTTGGTCAGCAAATATCTTCTCTACCACAGGCGATATGTTCCCTAAGTCAGCTATCGCTACCATCACAGGTATCGGTTCTATGGCAGGTGGTGTAGGCTCGTTCCTCATCAACAAGGGCTCTGGTGCTTTGTTCACCTATGCAGAAACCCAGGGTGAAGCCTTCACTTTCATGGGCTTCGAAGGTAAGCCTGCAGGCTACATGATTATCTTCTGCATCTGTGCTGTTGCCTACCTCATTGGTTGGACAGTAATGAAGACTCTCGTACCAAAGTACAAGCCAATCGTATTGGACTAATCAAGATAACATCTAATCATTATAATTAGACTTTATCTGATACATATAAAGAAAACTCCCCCATTCTTTTCTCGTAGAAAGAATGGAGGAGTTTTCTTTGTTACAGTTTCATTATTACGGTTTCTTTACTATATATCAAACTCCAATGTCGAATTTTGCTTGAAAGAAACTATACCGTCGAAAGCAGGAGATGAAGAATTGTATTTACCATAGTAATCTGCGAAATACACCTTGAGGTGATATTTGTTAGATGTCAGATTAGATAGTTTAAAACCTACATCATATTTACAATAGCAATCAACCTCAACCGTAGGATCTTCCTTATAAGGAGCTATCACTATTTTTATTTCATCTTGTTGCGAGTCTACTTGAGCATTGATTCTCTCTGTTACGCAGTCGTATTGCAAGTCTGTAATACGGAATGAAGCTACACCTTTGTCGCCTACAGATATCATTATCTTAGGAGTCTTCTCCTTTTCTTCTTCGTAAAAATCAGATTGGCTCTCTTCTAATGAATACGAAGTTTTGCAGCCAGTATCTACCAAGTCGCTTAACTTCACTGGCTCCATCAAGCTTTGCTCTGATGAGCAAGCTGTCAATGCTGTTAATCCCAGCATAACAAATCCAAACAATTGTACTTTCATAAGCCTATTTTTTTATAATTGAACGAATAGAATCCATTAAGGAATAAGTATCTACATATATTTCTAAAGATTGCGGTCTGCAATTACCTTTACCTTCAACAGCATCCACAAAACTCTTTATAGCTCCATAATAACCTTGTGTGAATATCTGATTGTTTTGCACCAAAGGTACGAAATTATTTCTACCAAACAACTCCGTCGTCACATTTTTATGGTCAAAGACCTTTTCCAAAGGTACTCCACAAATAATATGTGGTTTCTGTTTGAAGGTAAGACTATCCGTCTGTCCCAATCTATAAATGCCTTTATTAGTATTTATAGTCATGCTTTCTTGTGCGTCAAACCAAGAATAGCCTGTGGAAAGTTCCAAAATTCCTGTAGCATTAGCATGCTTAAGCACCAGCATCAATGTATGCCCATTGATAAATTCCACACATCCAACATCAGGTTTCCCAAACAGATATATTACACTATCTAAAGGATGGATAAAGAGATCGAGAAGAGTATCACCCTCAGGATAGGTACCTGTCAAGTATTTCAAGTTGTATGTTATTGTACCCTTACAACTCAGCAATTCTTTTTTCAAAATTTGCATTGCTGGTGCATAGCGCTTTTGCAAGTCAACAACTGCTAAAACTTTAGCTTGCTTCTGTAATTCAACCAAACGCATCAACTCTTCGGTGCATGAACATGGAGGTTTCTCTATAAACAAAGCCTTTTTATGCTCTAACACCTTTGACGCAATAGAGAAATGTGACTTTGGTGAAGCCGATACAAATACGCCCTTAATTTCTTCATCTTTCAGAATATCATCCAATGATGTTGTGGCATGAACAATAGGAAAGGCTTCTTCTACCAAGCATAGCTTGCTCGGAGATTTGCAGCAGATGTACTTTAATGGTACATGCAGATAGTCGAGCACAGGGTAGAGATTATTTATGCTATGATTTCCTATACCCACAAAGGCATACTTGCCCCTATAGTTTTGCTGCAACATTCTAATACTTCGTATATGTTTATAACGGTCTATTATATTTTTAATATATTCCATTAGCAAATAGTATTTTTGATGTATCTCTGATAAGTCACTGCGATATTGTCTGTCCATTGATATTTGCCATAGAAAAGTTCGATTATTCTCTTAGGCAAGAACCTTTCGAGGTTACGCAGCAGGATGATGTCATACTTGCGATGGAAGTTTATCCAGCAGGCATTGCACTCTTTAGAGTATCGGCATTGTACTTTTGTCGTCTGCCGTGAATTGAATATCTCATCCAATGAATGCTCATAAACATTACCTAACTTTACACCTAAGTTCTGACACAATGGAACATCGCCATTTGAATGAATCACCAGCTCGCTAAATATGCTTTGACAACGCAACTTCAATTTACCATTTCTCCATTCTTTATACAAAGCCACGAAGTCGAAGTTCTCTTCTGTGTCGTGAATGCTCTTAGGAATATTCTGAATGTAATTGACCATTTCAACAGAGAGCAAATCGGCAGTAGTATCAAAGAAATCCATTGTTCCATAAATACCGATGCGTATGTCGACATCGTATTTCTTAGCGATTCCTATCACGTAGTTCATATCCTTAAAGCTGTTCCATGGAGATAGACAAAACATCAAAGAAATATCAACCTCATCCTTTAAAGATTCAACAACTTCTATCACTTTATCATGCCCATTGCAACCTCTCATAGCTTTGTATGTTTCCTTATCACCATCAAGCGATACGTACAGATGATTAGGATGATAGCTTCTAACTGCTTCAATAACCTTTTGAGGTGCGAGGCAATTTGATAATAGCGTATAGTTAGGATGATTATTCTTAAACCACTGCATGATTGCATCTGCCTCTGGATGCAACAGGAACTCTCCTCCCTCCAAACCTACAACTGTATTCCTCGCAACACACTTACTCGCCATTATCTCCTTTATTTTCAACAAGGATAGATGCTCTTCTGGCTTCTGCCATATTGAACAATGTTTGCAACGTGACTGGCACTTGGTGGTAGAGTAAATCATCAAAGTGCTCAGTCTTTTGTGATGCGGACGAATGATATTGTTGAGGTATAGCACCCCATTTCTTAAATAGTCTATAGTCTTGTACATTTTAATCTTTCAAAGCTTTTGTGCTTCTATTAGTAAAGAGGCAACAAAAGCCAGAAAGACTGCACAAGGGCATCATTACCATGTAAACCTAATGCCAAAAGGTATGGTGATTGTGAATGGATGCTCTGTCCATATAGTATGAACGGAACTACCATTTGGTATATACCAATTCAGCGATGGCTCCAAATATATTCCCCAATTAGGCGCAAACCTATATTGCACACCAACACTTGTGCCTACGCTCCATTGTAGCGAAGGTGAGAAATGCCAATTGTTAGTATATGGCGTATTCTTTCCCACAACATACTTTTCATTTGTTTTACCGTATACAGGTATATGCATAGTACCACCCAACGATGAATACATAGACCACTTCTTGACATTTAGCCATCTATATGCCACTTGCAAAGGAATTCCAAGGTAATGAACATTTTGCTTTCGCTTAATGTAATAAGTATCTTCTCCTAAGGTGAAGTCGGACTTCAAAAGAGAATACTTCAAACCTGTAGACATACTCCAATTATTTCCCAACAACTTTGTTACCGATAGACCAAAGGTTATTGGTTTGTCATGATGTTCATGCTCTACGATTTTGCCATCGTTCTTTATATTGTTGTTTATATTATTCTTATTATTGAAAGCAATCTCCTTAAGTGCTTTCTCTTCATCCGACAATCCTTCATGTTCTTTAGTCTGCAAATAATTATAATATTCTTCCCAAGTTGAGAACTTGTTAGGAGCTACAGGACCATCAGGACCATCAGGTCCGTCAATTCCAATATTACCACTTAATATCTTATAAGCATTTTGAGCCAAAGTTGTGCCCAACGAACCAGCCGCAAGCAAATGCCACTTGTGCTTTTTATGGAGAGTCGTTTCTTCTGTTATATATGGTTTATCATATTCGTGCCAGAGTAATCTTGTTGTATCAGGAACAATGCTATCATTCTTTGTTTCTGCAATATGAATGTTGTCCAAGGTATTTTGAATCTGAAGTGAGTCGATAGCAGGTATAGAATCAGATATTGTCTGAGCGATATTTGGATAGACTTCCTTTGCTACAATAATCTGTATTTTATCCTTTTGAGTTGGCTTATCCACCTTTTGCTTCTTAGCAATCTTCGTCCTACCTTTATCTTCCTTTTTTATCTGTGCGGTCTTTATATCATTTTTTATATTGTACTTTCGCCATAAGATACGATATAGAGGTATACTAATAAAGACAATTGAGACTATAGCTAACATTCGTTTGTTGATAATCTTTCTCAACATAGCTTTAGCTCTTGCTAATTGTGAAGAAGAACTATGTGGTTCTATTCCCAATATTTCAGCAATTTCTTTATGAGAATATCCTTCTATCACAGCCATCTGGAAAACCTTACTATAACCAGTAGGTAATTGGCTTATGATTTCCCTAATCTCTTTTTCCTCTAACAAATTCTCAGGAGTGGAACTCTCTTCTACGTAGAATTCCTCATCTATTAATGACGAGAAAGGTATTAATTTTCCTTTTTGCTTATACTTCTGTAACTTCAAAGCCTCATTTCTTGCAATAGCACACACCCATTCTCCAAATTTTGAAGCGTCTCTGAGTTGATGAAGAGAATAATAAGCACGTATAAACACCACTTGGACGAGGTCATTCAATACGTCCTCGTCCTCATTGGTAATATTGAAGCATACTTTTCTCACCATTGGTGTATATGCCTCAATTAGTATTGCTAAAGCAGTTGTATCTCCAGTCTTTACTCGCCTTACTATCTCTATAATATCCATATTTGTGGTAAATGTACTTTTTGGGCTTTCTTTTATAAAGATAGACAGAAACAAGAAAAGACTGCATGACTTAATGTTAATAAACGCTAACAACAAGTTTTTTACCTACCACTTCAGCTTGCCATACTTTTCTTTATACCACAGTTGCCAACCATTGACGAGGTTTTGCCAAACGACATAGGCACCGGGAGCAACGGCTGCAAGTGGGTTGAGAAAGGTTAGGGTGAGCCAGATGGCTACGATAGTGTTCTTTTGTCCCAGGGCTTGACCAGCACTAATGCTTGCACCATAATGGCGACCAACGGCTTTGCCAATAGCAAATTGGACAAGGCATACTATCAAAGGAACTATAAGCAAAAGAACCAAGATATAGCCAGAAACTTGAGCGTGAATGATATTGCGAACAGTCTCGCCCATAAGGATAGTGAGGTTAAAACACCACATATAAAAGCCCAAATCTTTAATGCTCTTTACCTTGTCGACAAAGCGAGGTAAGAACTTACGGCTGAGCAAAGCCAAGAGCAATGGAACTACAAGCACCGTGGTTACATTGCGAAACACCATCATGCTCATATATAAGAATGTGACGTTGGCACCTTTCTCTACCATTGGGAAAAACAACGGAATGATAACCATGGTGAAGATGTTGGCGATAACGGTATATGTGGTAAGCGAACCAATGCTTCCACCAAGTTTTTCTGTCACCACAGCCACAGCTGCAGCTGTAGGACAAATAAAGCAGATAAAAGCTGCTTCGAGCACAAGCTTAACATTGTATGATGCTCCAAAAAGATAGATGGCTACAACCATAGAAGCAGCTAAAGATGTGCGAATAATTTGGAGGATAAAATGCCATTTTTGAGGGCGCATTTCCTTAATCTCTATCTTACAGAAGGTTACATAGAGTAAAGCAAATAGCACTATCGGCATGAGAGATATAAGATGCGGACCTACAGCATCACCTATAGGCTCGAGAAAGGGAACATTAGCAAACAACAGATAGCCTACAGCTCCTAACACAAGTGAGCAAGGCAACGCAAATCTACGAAAGAATCTCCACAAAGCCATAATACAGATGTTTTTATTTAGGGGAGTTAGAGATAGTGAGAACTCAAAATTGTTGGTATATATAAATATCTGAAGTTTCGCATGTACGGAAGTTATAGTAGTTAAAGAAGTTATCACTCCCTTC
>ERZ1026888.1432-NODE-1432-length-10341-cov-40.500000_pt1 | contig 10341 bp, 10 predicted proteins | sample MGYA00380174_ERZ1026888 | MGnify/ENA primary metagenome ERZ1026888 (study PRJEB33269, sample SAMEA4719810) | human gut metagenome | biome: human-associated habitat; feature: organic feature; material: feces | place: Cameroon | collected 2013-10 ...
TCAAAGACAAACTTTTTTTTAGAATTGCATAATGAAGGCATTGTTGAATATGGATGAATAATACTGTATTTTATAAATTTCCTATCAACTGTTTTAGAGACGTTATTTCTTGCGATTTTTACATCTCATTTTGTTGAATGGGTACTTATTTTTTATTTTCAGATGGTGGTGGAGGAGGTGTAGTGTATTTGTAATCAGGAATACTACTACCGTTCCTCAACGTAGGACCAATTCTACTTGGCTTTTCTGTATTTGAAATTTTACTCATAATCTTTTCTATTTTGTGTTATACATTATAGTTACTTTTAAGATATGCTGCAGTTTCTTGGTTGGCATATTCTATATCGCTTTCCTTGGGAGCAATATTCATGTCATCTCCAAAGAAACAAACATTTTCTGCTTCAGCCTTCAAATTGAAGTATTGATCAGCTATTTCATCTGTTGTAAGTTTCTTATTATCAATATTGAAGAACAAACGTTCAAAACGTCTATTGGTGTCATGGAGAAGTTTACTCTTCTCATTCAATGTCCTTATATATTTTGAATATGGAAAGTATGGCTTGACCGCTTGTATTACTTGGGTCACGGCAATAATACCTGCCCACAACTGTGGAACAATATGCCAAACCGTCCATGCAGCAATACTGCTTGATGATACGATTGCAAGCCAAATGTTTATACGCTTATCATATTTCTGATACCGCATTATCATTGCGTCCATCACGTATGCCTTAAACACGAAATTACTTAAACTTCCCCAAACTCGATTTCTCATCTTATGTATCAAAAAGCTAGTGTATCTGTTGGAAAAGCCCCTTTGAAATCATCCTTCATATAAGGATTGTCATGAGAGAAAGTTCGAGTAGGCATGTTTGTATAGAGAAGTGCATCTCCAGTATAACCTAATCGATTTTTGGCTACAATAATCAATGCGACATTATGCATGTCATTACCTTTATCATCTTGGTAGATATGATAATATTCTGGTCGATGCACAAAGCAAACCACATCACTATCATCGCAAATAGTCCCGCTATCTCTAAGGTCTGTCAAGACTGGTCGATGCTCAAAACGCTTTTCGTCCTCAGCATTTCTATTCAGTTGAGAAAGCAATACGATTGTAATGTTGAACTCTTTTGCCAAGGCTTTTAATCTCCTCGTTATATAGTTCAACTCCAGGTATCTGTTTTCTGTGAACCCAGTCTTTGCAAAAATCAATTGTAAATAGTCGATGAAAACGACCTTTACTTGATGTTCTTGTACCGATTCTTCAACAGTTTTACAAATGTCATCTATAGTGTAAGTCGATTTTGTATCCAGATAAACTGGTGCGTTTACTATTCTAGATAATCCCTTGTCTAATTTTTCCCATTCCTCTGCAATTAGTTGACCACTAAGCAATGTTCTATACTTTATGTTAAGCGTACATGCAATAAGCGTATTAGTACACAACTGTTCTGTACTCTCTAATGAAATATACAGTGAAGGAATATTCTTTTCAATTGAGAGATTCCTCAACAAGTTAAAGGCAAAAGCTGTTTTGCCCATACCTGTTCGTCCTCCTATCGTGACAAGAGTACCCTCTACAAGTCCACCAAGAACTTCATCAAGTCTTTCAAAACCTGTTGACAATCCAATCAGATGATCCTGGGGTGCTTCCTGTATTCTTTTTACTGAGTTATATATAGTTTCTTTTATTTCTTTCATGCTATGTCTTAATTTATATTACCTCACTCACGCTCACCTCATCCATAATCTTGCGCCACAAGTCCTTGGTCATGGCGATGGTTGGGGATACGCTGAATTTATATTGCTTGCCTATAGAACGCAAGTTGTACACCACATTATGGCGACTTCGTTTTATTTGTTCTGTTTCATCAGCATTCCCTTCCTTGGTGATGATTGGGAACATGTACTCTGTGTCGGAGGTATATTTGTCTGCTATCTGCTGCATTGCCTTGTCCCATTTGATCGTGACTGCAGGATTGTTGTCTGATGTATGGGAAATGTAGGTGAGCATTCCGTCTTTAACGTTGGATTTCTTCAGATATGCCATGTCCACATAGTTCATGCCTCTTGCATAAAGTGAGAACAGGAACATGTCTCGTGCGAAATCCTGCGACTTATTAAGATAGAGAGTTTGCAAATAGCGTAACTCGGCTATCGAGGGAAACTGTTGGGCGGCAAGTTTTGGCGCTGGAGTCTTGTTTACCAAGCGAAAAATGTCGTGCTCTTGTATTTTGCCTTTTTTTACAGCTTGCTTATAGAATGCACACAATTGCGACAGGTAAAAAGCGGTTGTAGATGCCGAAAGCCCCTGGGTTTTCAACCATGTCTCGTAGTCCAGAACAAACAATTCGTCCCATTTGTCCATAGGTGTGGGATTGTCGCCCATAAACATCAATAGGCGATTGGCCGAATACTTGCGTGTTTCAGCGGTATGCTTCCTACCTTCTTTCGTAAGCTCGTCGATGATAATGTTTACAAAAGTTGCGAAATCTGTCATGGCAAAAAGTGTATTGTTATTCAACTACTCTTCTACAACTTCGAAGTCTTCCTTATGCACGCCACGGATAGCTACAGCTAGTCCACCGAAGTCGAAGACGAGCTGGCGGTCACGGTCTATGCGGACAATGTAGCCTTCGTAGTCTTTGAATGGTCCTGAAAGGACACGCAACTTCACGTGGTCTTTGGCAAACTTCTCAAAATCATCACGAAGGAATGTCACCTGCTCTGGATGGGTCTTCATCACATTCATAAAGGGTTGCATGATGGAGTCCTTGATGGATGCAGGTCGTCCTAAACTGCGGTCTTTGACTAAATGAAATTGGGGAAAATGCTCTGCAAGAAATTCTTGTAGGTCATTCACCGTACCTTGCAAGAAGACAAGTCCGCTGACAGATTGCTCCAAAGTCTTTTTCACTCCTTGTTGCCTTTCCTCATCCTTGTAGGAATAACGAAGGGTTTTATGAATGAAAAAAGGTTGTTGGGTATTTTCCTCGTTAGCATTAAACTTTTCAAGCCATTTCTCCATTCCTTTAGCTGCCATGTGAAGAATAAAAATATAACTCCATGAAGTGGGGTCGGTAGAAGGGTCTTCTTTCTTTTTTATCCGTTTGCGTCGGGATATTCCTTCTACACTCGGATCCGAAAGTCTTTCAGCCCCGATAACGTGGATGCCCTTTGGTAAGCGCTTGCTTACGTCGGCTGTAGAAGGTGAATTCAAGCAATCCTGCGTCATATTCTCGTTCTACTTTATGTCCTTAGCTGCAACCATATATGATGGTTGTGGAAGCCTAGTCCATTTATTATTGTTGTGCATAATCTTAATCGTATATATGAGTGCTTGGCATGCAGCCTCTGCACATATATCTTTATTTTACATTTGTCGCACACTCTTATGGTAAGAGAGTGAAAACAGTCGAATTAAACGCAAATCTGCCATTTAGAGAGTTCTTCCGAGGCAGATTTGCTAAACATTTGTGTTAAATTTGGGGAGTGTCATATAGAAAATGATAAAATCTGACATGTAATCCAACTATTTTTCGTACTTTTGCATTAAGTTGTATCTCTTACCATAAGAAAGGGCGAAGTTTGCTAAACATTTTACCCTATCATTTCTGGGGGATATAACTATGACTATTTATTTACAGCTCTTTCAAAATCTTTCGTATAATCCGCTCGTTGGCTTCGTTGATGGTTGCTACGTCTATTGACTGCAAGTAAATCTGAGTGGTTTTGTAGGAGTTGTGTCCCATACCCTCACTGATGGTGGCTATCGGAATGTTCATGTGCAAGGCTACGCTTGCCCATGTGTGGCGTGCCACGTAGGTGGTCAGCGGTATCTTCAGGCCTACCATCTCACCGATTTTCTTCAGGTTGTAGTTGGTGTTGTGCTCCACCTTGCGGTATGCGGTGTATGGAGAGGATTCCTTGCCTGTCAAGATGGGTAGCAGATAAGGTGAATCCATGGTCTGCCCAGCGTACTTATCGATGATGGTTTGCATCGGTTTCATCCACTCGATATTGAGATTTTGGTGGGTCTTGCGACGGTTATAGCTCAACATGCCACATTTCAAGTCGGTCTTTTTCAAGAATGCCATATCCACAAATGCCATGCCTCGCAGATAGAAGCTGAGCAGGAACAGGTCGCGTGCCTTGTCAAGGGATGATCCTCTCGGCAAGTCCAATTTCTCTATTTTACGAATATCCTTTACAGAAATGGCTCGTTTGGCGGTTCGCACGTTACTTGTTTGAACATGGGAAAAAATGTCCTTGGCTGGCGCATGGCCTACTTCCACTGCTTTATTGTACATGGTGCGCAGAGTTCGCAGATAGAAGGATACGGTGTTTTGTCCAACACCTCTGTTCCATAACCAAGCCTGATACATTTCCATCATCTCGCTTGTCATTTGTGAAAATGCAAGGTCTTCGTTTCCACGAAACTCCATGAAGCGGTTTGTGGCACTGGTGTAGTTGCTCTTGGTGCCGATACACTGCATCTGCTCCTTCTTGGCTATCTGTTGGCGGAAGAAAGCAAAAACGCTCTGGCTCGGTGGTAGCTGCTGTATCTCCTTGGCTATGTCGTCAATGGTATAAGGGATGCCCTCGGCATCCTTATCACGGATGATACGCTGCATCTGCTTCATCTCCCAATCTATTTGCGACTGGATGAGCTGAAGATGTGCCTGTCGGTTGTTGCGGTTAGAAACAATGATAACCGACTTCTTGTCGTTCCACTCGTCTGGAAAGACATGATAGTCGGTACTGATCCAGCGCAGGTTGCGCTGGTGGATGAGGTGATAATACAATGTGCCTTCCTTTCCTGGCACCGAGGATGCTCTGAATTTTACTTTTACTGTTGCCATAATACTAACTTTTTATTTGTGAACAATGTTGCTTTTTGGTTATTTACACCTTATATATATGTAAGCAACGGTATGGCAAGAATGTAGTTGTATATCAATGGCTATTTGGAGTTACTTCGTTGTTGTTGCTTCTTCTATGGCTTGTATAGCAATAGCAGCTCTGTCTGTCTCCTCCTGTGGATAGAGGCTATCTTGTGTCTTTGATATCTGCAAAAGTCAAGATACTCCCTACGTATGTTTCTTTCGCCTTGCTCTATTTTCTGCAAGAGTCGGCTCTTGGGAAACTTTCCATTCCCTAATATCTTATAGGGACCGACATTATAGGCTAATACGGCAAGAAGCAAGGTGTCTTTGCCGTACTTTCTGAATAGGGTGCAGAGTTTTCTCAGGTCAGAACGCAATAGCGAGTCTGCCTGTTGAAAGGTGAGGTTCTTTCTGAACTTCTCATGCGGCAATATCCTATGTCCCCACCCGATATAGGGATAGTTGCGCTTGATGTCGTGCCACCCTTCATAATACTTGATGCACCGCACGGCTCGTTCAAAGGGTGGTAATGCGAAGATGCCCAAGTCTCTTTGGCTTGGGCTATCTGTTGTGGGTGTCTTGTTCAGTGCCATGATATTCTGGCACAGCAGCAAGAGTGCTATAATAATGTATGTCCGTATCTTTCCTGTCATGAATCTCGTTTTGTTTTACTTTGATGTATTGTCACTTGGCATTCTTCTTGTTGAATATCTCTGCTATCATGGCTTTCACGTCCTCACCAACTTGCACGAAGTTTTTATAGAGGATGCGCTCTCGCTCATCACGGCTCTTGAAGGTGTAGAACTTGGGCAGTGGCATATACTCGCTTTCCTCTTTCTTGATGTCTGCCATATTGAAGTCGGTCTTGCAATAGAACTTACTGGTCTTGAACTCGTCGCTCTCCTGTATGTTCATACTGCCATTCATGCCGGTCTTGGTAGCCACAAAGTCTCTTGCTGTCTGACCGCAGATCCATCCGGTAGGCATATCTGAAATCTTGGAGGCAGGGACAAGACTGTCCATGTTCTCATTCAGGTTGATGCTCGTCTTGTCTCTGTCGATGGTCACGCCTTTCTTCAGCTGAACCACCTTACCGAAGATGTCGGAGGATAGCCATTCCAGTGTTTCCTTGCTTCGTGCCGAACCGCTTACCACATTGCCTACGGTGGTGATAATCTTCTGCATACCCACCTTACCGTAGTCTGCTTCCAACTGTGGCAATTCCTGGAATCCCAAGGCTACGCTCACCTTGTTGCTTCGGGCTGTACCTATCAGTCGGTCTATCTTGTGAAAGTAGAGTGTAGGCAACTCGTCTACAATGATGCTCACAGGGATGTTCTTGCCTTGTCCTGTGTTCACTCGTGTCACCAGTCGGTTGAGAATTAGGGCGTTCAAAGCTCCGATGATGCTCTCCATCTCTGGGTCATTGGCAATCAGCAGATAGCTAGGGTTCTTCGGGTCACTGACTTTCAGGTCAAAGTCATCACCATCCTTGTGAAATATCCAATAGCTTTCCTTGGTGGCAAGGCGTGAGGTATAGACACGCAGTGTACCTATCATACCTTCCAACTGCTCCATCGCCTTGTTCTTCAAGGCGGTTTGGAATGGACCGAGCAATGGTGCTACCTCGTTGTCGGTTTCCAGCACATTGAAGATGGTCTGGTAACTCTCGTTCAGAAAACTTAGAATATGGGGCATATCGCTATACTTGCCCAACCAATAGGCTGGCTCCACTTCTTCTCCTGCATGGTTAAACACCTTTCCGGTCGGCTTCATCTGCATGGTCTTCGGATCAAGTACTTTCTCTGCTATCAGCATCTTGCCATCCTTGTCGTATGGCTCTTTGCCATAGTTGATAAAGAAGTAGATACAGGCGGCGAGGAAGTTGACGGCTGATGTCTGGAAGAACTGGTCGCTGCCGCCACCGCCTTCTTTCTTGCCTTTTTGCAGGGATTCAAGCAGTGTCTCTGCGGTCTCACTCGCTGCTGCCAAGTTATTGATGTACTTCTGCTGTATCGGGTTCACTCGCTTGGAGTATTCCACATCCACAAAGTTGATGATGTTAAACTTGCAGCCTTCTGGCAGTTTGCCCAACTGTTGGTTCTTCTTGTAGTGGTAGTACAGTTTGGTTGCCAAGGTTGGGAACTTGTAGTCGTAAACGACCATGGCAAAGCCTTTTGCACTGTGCTGACGGATGAACGGCTCGATGATGGAGAATGTCTTACCGCTACCAGGAGTACCCACAACCCATGTACCTCGGAAAGGGTTCACGATGTTCACCCATCCTTTGCGGAATTTACCCTTATAGTAGTAGCGCATAGGGATATTCACGCTATATTTGTTGTATTCCTCCTTCTGGCATTGCTCAAAACTCTCGTTCTCAAAGTTAAAACGGTCTTTCATCAGTCCTTCCTTCAGGAACTTCGAGATGTTGTCCAAGGCAACATGTACCAGTACTGTTCCTATGATGGTTGCCACCATATAGAGAATGGTGTTCAATCTTAGGGCATAGAGACGAGTGTCCATCGCATAGCCGAAGAGCCACACGGACAGTACCAACAGCAGCACGCCACTCACCAAGGGGTACAGCACCTGCCTTCGGGCATCAAATTCCAAGTGTTTCTTGTTTCTCGTGCCTACACAGGTGATGCACACCAACAGGAATGTCACCACCTTGCTATACACCAGGTTCCCGTCATGGTAGATAAACCACTGCTTGATGCGGTCGTGCAGGTCGCACACCACACCGCCAAAGCCGTCTATCGCCCTTGGGTCTATGGCATACTCAAAGAACTCCATCAACACGGATATGTAGATGACCGCCCTGAATATCTTGTAAAATCCTTGTAACTCCTTGCTTTCTTCCATGCTATTTCAGAAAAATCGGATTGAAAGAATCTGCCGACAATACATCACTATAGTTCACTTTCAATGAGATGGTGCGACCGCTGATTTGATTCTCTGTCATCTCTATTGTCAACTTCTTGTCATTCGGGAATGTCATTTTCCGAATGACTATCACATTGCGGTAGCCATAGCGGAAGCGTTTGGTCTGCTCCAATGTGAACACTGGATGCAACTCTATCATCTGCGAGTTGGTGGCCTTGGCAGTCTTCTTATCCGTCAGTTTCAATCGTATTTGGTCTATATCAAATGGTATATGCGTCTTGTTCTCCACCGAGAAGTCCAGGAAAAAATAGTCGCCCGATGAATAGATGTTGTTCAGTCGCATCACCATTTTATGGTCTTTGGTCTTCACATTGTTCACATGGGCTTCCGAACTCCATATCTGGCGAGCATATCGAGCCATGTCAGTAGAGGACAATGTGACCGCAGGATTGTTATAGGCATTCTTCTCTATCTGTTGTATCTCCTTATCCGTCACAGCCTCTTGCAGTCTCGTGGTATAGAGTAGCGCATATTGGGTGCGGTATCGTTCTGTCACGATGGTCACGATGGCAAGCACTTCGCCATCTTCATGCATTCCCTCCTTGGGTTTCAAACGCACAGTATTGTTGATGGGTTGGTCTCCTGCTATCTTGTCAGTGGATATGTCCACAAAGCGGATGGGTTCACTTGCCGTAATGACCGTAGTCACTTGCTCATTCACGGTCAGCTGCTCCATCTCCTGGTAGGTGCAGGGCTGATAGCTCTCCGCACTGGTCTGTTGTGCCATCAGAGGAGTGGCACTTATTGCGCACATCATCAGTGCGCCAATGGTCTTCTTGATATTCATATGGGTGTAATGTTTACTTTGTAGTGTTTAACTTTTACTTGCTCTTGGTATCTTTGCTGTTTATCAGATACACAAAGGTGCCATATTTCAGTTTCACTTTATTCTTCTTGATAGCCTTGCCTATGGCATTGCTTGTTTTCTGATAGGCATTCTGCATGGTCTGCATGCCCCACTGTGAAAAGCTGCTGCCAGTATTGGTGGTGTTCATATCCACATTGCCGGTCACGGCTCCGCTTGCCACATCCTTGGTGGTCTCTCGGAACTGGCTGCTTGGTACATACAAGCCTTCCATGCCGTCTGTGTCATAGAGTGACAGGTTGATTTTCACTATTTCGTCATCCACCAGCACGCTTTTCACCGTACCTTTTACTCGTTGCGAACTGAAACCACTCATGGTGGCATACAGGTATGCGCCTTTCTTCACTATCATCTCACCGATTTCTACATCATCTAACAGTCTCAAACGCACACGGCTTCCATCCACGGCCTTGATGTTCTCGTCAATGATAGCCTTTATCAGTGTAGGCTCTTTCTCGTTTACTGCCAAGGTGTTGAAATAGTCTGATGATGTCTTCACCTTTTTCACCACCTCACTTGGCTTGTCATTCTCGTCTGCTTCCTTTCGGGCATTCTCATTCACCTTGATTTTGCCTTCAATGTTGATACCGCCCTTGGCTGAGCCTTGCGAATCGGTAGGAGAGGCTGCAGAAGTCGAGCTGTTCGATTGGGTAGCTTGCTGTCCTTTCAGTCTTGCTTCGGCAAGTGCCTTGTTCAGCTCTGCCAACGCCTCATTCTCTCTTTGTCGCTCATGGGCTTCTTGTGTTTCTCTCTGTTTTTCCATTTCAGCCTGCCTCTTGGCTTCGGCATCCAACTGTTGCAGTTCGGCATCCGAATACTTGCTTTGGTATTCTTCTTTTTCTTGCTCATTGTCTCGGTCTATATTCTCCACGGCACTATGGTCTTCTATCTTGCCGTAGGCGTTCAACATGTTCTCATACTTGCCTCCAATACCGTCACCGCCCTTGATATGGGCTTGTGGCAGGTTCGGATTCAGATATTCCGTGGTCTGCATATTGGCATCCTGCTTCTCCGCCACCTTGGTATCAAAGAGGTCGAAGATAAAGTAGGATGCACCGAGCAGTGGGAGATAGACAATCGCAGGTAGCATGTACTTGGGTTGTCTGAAATTGATTCTTTCTGTCAGCTTCATCGTTATTTGTCTTTATGAGGATGGCGTGCATCCTCATTGGTTCTTACTATGTTCTTTGCATTCCCCATATTCTGATGGCGAGCCTTTATCAGTGAGTCCTGTCTCTCCGTGGCGGTGCGTCGCTCTCCCTGATAATGGTAAGCTCTTGCCATGCGATAGATGTTGAAACTGAAACTCACACCTACAAAACCGAACACGATGACCAAGAACAGTGTCTTGTGCAAGTCGGCAAACCTCTGCACCTTGGCTGCCGCCTTGTCTATCCTGCACATCTTGGCAAACTTCCTTCCAGCTCTCACGTCTCGCTCATAGCGTTCCTTGTATTTGGGGTCGTTCTTGTCGGGCATTTTCTCCCCAATGAGCATCTGCTTAAATCCTTTTGTGTTCATCGTTATTTCTTTTTTACCTTTTTACTTCTTTACCCTTTTACCTTTAATAGTTCGACTTTGTCTTCTGGTCAATATCCTTATTGAGCAAGGTTCTCCAGTTCACTATCAGCAATC
>ERZ1026888.1439-NODE-1439-length-10327-cov-15.216121_pt1 | contig 10327 bp, 9 predicted proteins | sample MGYA00380174_ERZ1026888 | MGnify/ENA primary metagenome ERZ1026888 (study PRJEB33269, sample SAMEA4719810) | human gut metagenome | biome: human-associated habitat; feature: organic feature; material: feces | place: Cameroon | collected 2013-10 ...
CTTAACTCCTTAACTTCCTTAACTCCTTTAACTTCCTGATATGCGAAAGTTCAGTCTTTACATTTTTGTCATGTGGTAACCCAGCATTTTTAATTCTACAGCTATTCCCATGAGGAACATCTGGTGGAGGGCAGCAACGAAACCACGGAAGGCCTCCTCGCTACCAGGCTGCAGATTCAGATGAATCAGCTTGCTGTAAGAACGCGAAGCACATTCTGCAACCACATTCGTCACAGCCTTATGCACTTCCCCGTTCAGCAGCAGAACCTTTTCGCAGATGTAATCATCCATGTGGTCGAAATCTATTCTGTCACGAAGATATTCATAATGATTTTCTACCTTGCTGTAGAGTTCCCAATCTTCATCCCAATACTTGGCAAGTGCCATTCCTACATACATGATCCAACCCAAAGAAACCGTTGGATATTTGGCAAACTCGCGAATCGCATCAGGCAGATAACTCTCGCCTACTTTCTGCCACAGCTCTTCCAAATCCGGAGCCTCCGGCAAATGAGCATCTACCTTATCAATACCCAGCAGATATTGATAAAGATCTTCCTTGAAGATCGCTTCAAAAGTCTTTTTCTCTTCCATTTATCTTTTTCGAATATTATTTATATAAAGCTTTTGCCCTTACAGGGCGCCTTGCTGATTTTCTATTATACCCAGGGTGTTGCCCTGGGCTAGGAGCTTCTGCCCTTTCAGGGCGAGAGGCGTCAGGATTTTTCCTTTCAGGGCGAGAGGCGTAAATTACTGAACTCTGCAAACTCTGATTCCTATCTGCACCGGATGTTTGTGCATGTAAGTATAAAGTGTCATCGGTTCATCAATCACCTTCTTGTGAATGCTGCTGGCGTTGAGCAGATGCAAACCGTCTTTGTGCCAGGAGGCAATACCGATATGGGTTGTGTCGAGCCCCTTCTTGTTGGTGATGATGGCGATAATGTCGCCGTCGTGGATGGCGTTGCGGAAAACTGCCGTGTTGGCAATCTTGCCCTTCGGAACATAACGGTAACGCTTGCCGTTCACACTCTGTTCCAGTTTTCTGATTCCTGATTTCCATTCCGGATGAGCCTTAAGCATCTTATAACTCGAAACATGTGTACTCATCCAGTTGATGTTCACGGTCTGAACGGCCGAGAAAGGAGGATTGGGCGCAATATTCTTCACGATTCCCTCGCGCTCGTTTGCATCCATCCAAATCGTGAAATAATGCTGGCGTTTCACATAGGAAACCTCTCCGCCCACATAACGCACATTCCGGAGATGTTTGCAGAAAGCCGAGAAAGAAGTCTCATCTTTCTTGGCGCATAGGGTGAGCGCCGTAACCATCTCTACGTATGTGGTGCAGTCCAGCTCATGGGTGTTCACGATGAGCACCTCTTCCTTTGTCCGGTCCAACGTGCCGCCCACATAAGGAACGCCCACCATCTGCTTGCCGAACCAGAGCATCCAACTGGCTGGCTTCTTCTTCATCGCCCTTGCCTGTTGCAGCAGCCCCACAATCCGCAGACTGTCCTGGCGCTGATAAACCACATTCACCCTGGCTTCTCCCGGAACAGCCAGCAGACAAGCCAGTATGGCGGCTGCCATTTTCGTAAATATTTTCATCTCTTCTTTTTTATATGTTAATGGTGACGTTTCCTGCCAAAGTTCACGCCCACATAAATATTGAGTGAGCCAAACGAATTGTTGGTAGAAAACTGTTTTTTCTTATAGTTGTAAGAATGGATGATGGTGCTGGCGCCCGCGTACCAATGCGTATTGTTCCACACCACGCCGAAGCGCCCGATTCCATCCAGGTTCACATTCTTGAAACTGAAGTTGGTAATGTCCAGATGTTCACTTTCATTATCCGATTTCGAGCGGTTGTAAGCCACACCCACCGAGAGCGAAGCATTAAAGAGCCAGTTCTTGGCGAAAACCCAGTTGTAAGCATAGCCGCAGGTTACGTTCACATCGCTGTATTTCACCTTGCTGAACATCAGCGAACTGTCTATCTTAGCTTCAGGAGTTCCCCCGTCTGTCAGATTTTTGTTCAACTTTTCATCTACAAGATTGGTCAGTTTGTCCCAGTTCACCTCCAGTTCATGCTCCGTGTAACCGATTCCCAGAAGCATGGAACCGGCACTTCTCCGCTGCACCGTACTCTGCGAATAGGCAGCAGGATAAGAGAAGCGGCGATGGTTGAAGATGTAATAAAGATTGAATCCCTTGATGCTCGATTTGAAACCGTCGAAAGGAGTTTTGTGGATAGGGGCGCAATTGATGTGCTCACCCAGATTCATCCGCTGAACATGATAGTCATTTCCCGTCTGTCGCCAGAACAGGTCTATTCCCAGCAGACTGCTGTAGAGGCTCAGGTCAAACTCCTTCTTGTTGGTGTGGTTGTTTCCGAAATTGATGTGCTTCAGGTCGAACGTATAACCCAGGAACACCCATCTCCAGCCCAGATAAGGCCCCAGTCGGTAAGAAGGATCAGGGGCAAAGGAAATGCTCTGTCCTTCGCGGTTTCTGAGCGTATATTCCTCGTAGGTATTGGTGTTCTGCAGCATCACCGTATAATTGTAGTGCTGGTCTTCGATATAAGAAGAATCAGTACTGTTGAATTCTCTGAAGAATCGGGTGAATACATTTCCCACCTGATGGAAGAAAGTTTTTCGATGGCGCTCTTTCACAAGGCTGTCCTTGGAATTGTGCATGAACATCGTCTTGTTGAAGAGTGTTCCCAGTGTGGTAGAATCCACAGGCTCCCCTGCCCTTGCCGAAGTGCAGGCAAGAGAACAGATAAACCCAACTATATAGAAACTTCTCTTCATAGCTTACTCTCTATTCCAGATGATGATGTTTCCTTGATGTTTGCTTTCGAGATGATTTTGTAAAAAAATCAGTTCTTCCACAACACACGGTCCAGCACCCAGTTCACAGCCGTAGCCGAAACGCTGGTGCAGTCGCATTTGCCTATTCCCTGCAGATGCTCAATCACACTCTTGATGAGTGGCAGCTGCACGTAAGGCGGATTCGGAACCGTAATCGAGTTCTTTCCTTCGCTCGTAATCACTTCTATCGGCTGGTAAGTGAACACCGAGAACGAGAGGGAACCTTTCTCGCCAATCACCTCGATGCAGTCTTCCTTCGCACTCTCATGTCCCACGAAGCACCAGCTTCCGCTGCCCGGAATTCCGCTCTCAAAGAAGAAGCACGCCGAAAGTGTGTCTTCTGCCTGATAAAGATGCGCTCTGTTGGCAGGATAGCCGTGCGCACGGGTAATCACACCAAACAGATTCTGGAGCAAATCTATCTGATGAGGAGCCAGGTCGTAGAAATAGCCGCCGCCCGCAATATCCGGTTGCAGTCGCCAAGGCATTTCCTTACCGCTCTGAAAGTCGAGATCGCGCGGAGGAACCGAGAAGCGTACCTGCACATTTACCACATTACCGATGGTTCCGCTCTCGATAATCTCCTTTACCTTCTGGAAATAAGGAAGATAACGGCGATAGTAAGCCACAAAGCATGGAACACCCGTCTGCTCGCTGATGCGGTTGATGCGGATGCAGTCGTTGTAGCTCGCAGCCAGCGGTTTCTCTATGTAGCAAGGTTTGCCTGCACGCATCGCCATGATGGCGAAGGTGGCGTGAGAAGAAGGTGGCGTGGCGATGTAAACAGCATTCACATCGGGGTCTTCTATCAACTCCGATGCATCCGTGTACCATTTGCGCACATGATGGCGCTCAGCATAGCTGCGTGCCTTGTTCTCGCTTCGGCTCATCACAGCCACCACCTGCGAACCCTCTACCTCGTTGAAAGCCGGTCCGCTCTTCTTTTCGGTTACTTCTCCGCAGCCGATAAATCCCCAATTAATCTGTTTCATTCTCTGTTGGTTTATTCTCTCCCGAAAGATTATTCTCCGGCGAGCGATTTGTTGATTTCGTCAATATAGTCGAGCACCTCGTCGCGTCCCGTCTTCTTCTCACTACTGGTAATGAAATAAGGTGGAAGCGCTTCCCAGCGGTCTTCCAGCGCATGCATCCATTTCTCAGCATTCATGCGAGCCTTGACCGGACCCAACTTGTCGGCCTTGGTAAAGACGATGCAGAAGGGAACGCCGCTCTCGCCCAGCCAGTCAACAAACTCGCGGTCTATCTTCTGCTGGTCGTGGCGCACATCGATGAGCACGAAGACATTAGCCAACTGCTGGCGCTGCAGAATATAACTGCTTATCATCTGTTCCAGCTGTTTCTGTACGGTCTTCGAGCGCTTTGCGAAACCATAGCCCGGAAGGTCAACCAGATACCATTCGTTGTTGATGATAAAGTGGTTGATAAGCAGCGTCTTGCCCGGTGTGGCTGAAGTCTTAGCCAAGCCCTTGTGGTTGCAGAGCATATTGATGAGGCTCGATTTTCCCACATTACTTCTGCCGATGAAAGCATATTCTGCCTTCGTATCTTTCGGACACATGCTCACTCGTGGAGCCGATATTGTAAATTCTGATTTCTTAATTTCCATTCTTTCTATTTTCTTTTATAAATGTTTATTATTAACGGCCGCACATCAACTAATCATAAAGTTCAATGTTCAACGCTCAAAGTTCAAAGTCTAGAGCATTTCAGCCAGTTCCAGCCATCTCATTTCCTTCTCATCAAGTTCATCCTTGATTTCAGGCAGGCGCTTGCTCTTCTCCGTCAGTTCCTCAACCGATAGTTTTCCGCTGCAGAGTTCCTCTTCCAGCTTCTTCTGTTCCTCGGTCAGCGCATCTATTTCCTGGGTCAGCTGCTCATATTCGCGCTTCTCCTTATAGCTCATCTTGCGCTTGTTCTCAAAGTTGGCGTCGCGCTTTGCCGTGCCTGCTCCGTCGCTTTCAGCCGTGGCATTTCCGTTCTTTGCCGGTTTCGCCTGTTCTGCCTCGTCCTTCGCCTGCATCCGGCTCCATTCCCTGTACTGCGTATAGTTGCCAGGGAAATCCTGTATTTCGCCTTCGCCCTTGAAAACCAGCAGATGGTCTACTACCTTGTCCATGAAATAGCGGTCGTGGCTCACCACGATGACGCAACCCGCAAAATCCTGAAGATATTCTTCCAGTACCTGCAGCGTCTGGATGTCGAGGTCGTTGGTCGGCTCGTCCAGCACCAGAAAGTTCGGATTTCTCATCAGTACCGTACAGAGATAAAGCTTGCGCTTCTCGCCGCCACTCAGCTTGTAAACGTAGTTGTGCTGCTCCTCAGGCGTAAAGAGGAAGAACTGCAGAAACTGCGAAGCCGTCATGTGCTTGCCGCCCAGATCTATGTAATCGGCAATCTCCGTAATCACGTCAATCACCTTCTGGTCTTCACGGAATTTCAGTCCCTCCTGCGAGAAATAGCCGAAGCGAACCGTCTCGCCGATGTCAAACTTGCCACTGTCGGGCTGAACCTCGCCCAGCAGCATCTTGATGAAGGTAGATTTTCCCGTTCCGTTATTACCCACAATACCCATCTTCTCGAAGCGGGCAAAGTTGTAGTAGAAGTTGTCGAGAATCACCTTCTTCTGTCCCCTGTCGTCGAAGGCCTTGCTCACATACTGGCATTCGAAAATCTTCGAACCTATATAAACGGTAGAAGCCTTCAGCCTTACCTGCCTGTCTTCTATGCGCTGCTTTGCCACCTTTTCCAGCTCGTAGAAAGCATCCTCGCGGTATCTCGCTTTGTGTCCGCGAGCCTGAGGCTGACGGCGCATCCAGTCGAGTTCCCTGCGGTAGAGATTCTTCGAGTGCTGTATTTCGGCTCTCAGATTGTTCATTCTCTCCTGCCTCTTCTCCAGATAGTAGGCATAATTGCCTCGGTAGGTGTAGATGGTGCGGTCGTCGAGTTCCAGAATCGTATTGCACACCTTGTCCAGGAAGAATCGGTCGTGCGTTACCATGAAGATGGTCTTGTTGCCGCGGTTCAGATAACCCTCCAGCCATTCTATCATCTCCAGGTCCAGGTGGTTGGTCGGCTCATCCAGCATCAGGAAGTCGGGTTCCGTAATCAGCACATTCGCCAGCGCCACTCGCTTCTGCTGTCCGCCGCTGAGCTGTCCCATCGGCTGTTCCAGGTTGGTAATGTGCAGCTGGGTGAGAATCTGTTTCGCCTTCAGCACCTTCTCCGGATCATCCTCATGATTGAAGCACGCCTGCAGCACACTTTCCTCCGGGTCAAACTGCGGCGACTGCTCCAGATAGCCCACCTTCAAGTCGCGTCGGTAGATGATGTCTCCGCTCTCGTGGCCCTCTTTATCCATCAGTACTGACATGAGTGTAGACTTTCCCGTGCCGTTTCTCGCCACGAGTCCCACTTTCTGTCCTTCAGCGATAGAGAAGGAAATATTATCAAAAAGAACCTGTGCACCAAAGCGTTTGGTGAGGTTTTGAACGTCTAAATAGGGTATTTGACTAGCCATTTTTATTTTTTTTGTGCAAAGATAGGCAAAATATTTGGCAGAAACAAATTTTTTAATTATCTTTGCACTCGAATTTATCAATCAATACCGTGTTTCCATTCAGAAACGCGACATTTCAGAAAGAAAATCATTAATATACAATATATAATATATGTATAGCAAAGAAGAATTACAAGCAAAGAGTGTCGTTCAGTTGAAGGACATTGCAAAGGAACTAGGAGTCAAGGTCAAGTCGGGCGATAAGAAGGAAGCTGTCGTCTACGCCATTCTCGACGCCCAGGCAGAACAGCCTGCTTCTGATGCAGCCCCTAAGCGCAAGCGCACCCGCATTGCAACCAAGAAAGAAGACCGTGTTTATTCCGTACACGGCAATGAGGGAGAAAATTTCGACGTGCAGAAGAACCAGGTTCTGGGTCCTAACGGCGGCGAAGCAGCTCCTCAGGCTAAGAACGAAACTGCACCAGCCCCAGCGGACGAGGAAGAAATCCAGTTCAGCCCGGCAGAGCAGAGTTTACAATCAGCAGCCCAGAAGCAGGTTCTGAACCAGTCGGGCGAAGACATAGAGTCACAGGTACTTGCTAATTTCCCGAAACACCGCGGCAGAAGAAGCAAGGCTGAACTCGAGGCCATCGCTGAAGCCAGAGCTGCAGCCATCAGAAAGCATCAGGCGGTAAAAGCCGAGATTGAAGCCCAGATGGCGAAAGATGCGCAGAAGAAGGCTAACAACCAGCAGACTGAGGATAACCAGCCGGCAGAAGCTGCAGCCGACAACCAGCAGTCTGCTCCTGAGAATGCAGCAGCTCCTGAGCACGCAGCCGTTCCTGAAGAGCAGTTCTCTGCCGGAAACGCCGAGAGCGCCAACATCAGCGGCGATTTGCAGGCGATGCTCCAGGCTAAGATGAACGCACAGAACGCAGCAGCCGCTCCAGCTCCGGAAGCTCCAGAAGCCGCTCCAGCTCCAGCTGAGGCAAAGGAAAATGCTACTGAAGAAGCCAAAACTGACAAGAAGCAGGAGTCAGCTCCTATCCACTATACAGAAGGTATGAAGGTAGAACTCGATGCAGACGGAACCTGGAAGGGTGATCCGGGCGATGGAACCGATTTCATCCCTGTAGTCGACATTCCTATCGAAGACCAGGCTGCCATTCCTACAGTCGACATCTTCGACCGTCCTACCACTCCACAGGCTTCTCACCAGCACACACCAGCTGCTCCTGTTGCCAAGAACAAGCAGCAGGAATCACCAGCTTACGATTTCAGCAATCTCGTGAAATCCAACGGTGTGCTCGAAGTGATTTCAGAAGGCTACGGATTCCTGCGAAGCAGCGATTACAACTACCTTTCTTCACCGGATGATGTTTATGTAGCATCCAGCTTCGTCAAGAAGTTCGGTCTGAAGACTGGCGATGTTATCGAGTGTAAGGTGCGTCCGCCTCACGAGGGCGAGAAATACTTCCCGCTCACCAGCATCATCAAGATCAATGGCCGTGACCCGTCAGAGGTTCGTGACCGTGTTCCTTTCGAGCACCTCACCCCACTCTTCCCTAACGAGAAGTTCAATCTCTGTGGCGACCGCCGAACCACCAATCTCAGCACTCGCATCGTAGACCTCTTCTCACCAATCGGTAAGGGTCAGCGTGCGCTCATCGTGGCTCAGCCTAAGACCGGTAAGACCATCCTCATGAAGGATATTGCCAACGCCATCGCAGCCAACCATCCTGAGGCTTACCTCATGATGCTGCTTATCGACGAGCGTCCTGAGGAGGTTACCGACATGGCACGTACCGTGAATGCAGAGGTTATTGCCTCTACCTTCGACGAGCCGGCAGAGCGCCATGTCAAGATTGCCGGCATCGTGCTCGAGAAGGCAAAGAGAATGGTAGAATGCGGACATGATGTTGTCATCTTCCTCGATTCCATCACCCGTCTCGCCCGTGCCTACAACACCACAGCTCCTACATCTGGTAAGGTGCTCACCGGTGGTGTGGATGCAAACGCCCTCCAGAAACCTAAGCGTTTCTTCGGTGCTGCGCGTAACATCGAAGGCGGCGGTTCGCTCACCATCATCGCTACTGCCCTCATCGATACGGGTAGTAAGATGGATGAAGTCATCTTCGAGGAGTTCAAGGGAACCGGTAACATGGAGTTGCAGCTCGACCGCTCACTCAGCAACAAGCGCATCTTCCCTGCTGTCAACCTTGTTTATTCGTCTACCCGTCGCGATGATCTCCTGCAGGACAAGACTACGCTCGACCGCATGTGGATTCTGCGCAAGTATCTGTCAGACATGAATTCTATCGAGGCGATGAGCACCATCCACAAGAACATGCAGCATACTCGCAACAACGAAGAGTTCCTGCTCTCTATGAATTCATAACTGAACTTTCGCATATCAGGAAGTTAAGTGAAGTTAGGGAAGTTAGAGGGAAGTTAAGGGACAAATGTCCTACGTTTTACGAAAGAAGACTATTGTCTCTTCACTTCCCGAACGACCGTAGGGAGTGATAACTTCTTTAACTTCAATCAATTCCCTCACTTGCGAAACTTGAATACTAGTATATAAAAGAAGAGAGATTTGAAAGAGAAGGGCAAGTTCCATTTCCGGAACCTGTCCTTCGTGCTTTTTACTGTTTAAAATCATTAAAAAAATATTGCATTTCATTTTTTATTCGTATCTTTGCTAATCTTAAAAAACAAAGGGCGAAAAGCTCTGATATAAATAATAATGTATAACTTAAAATCAAAAGAACCATGAGCAAATATTTTGCAGAATCAGAATTGATAATCAATGAAGACGGAAGCTGCTTCCACCTTCATCTTCGCCCAGAACAAGTGGCTGATAAAGTAATCCTCGTTGGCGACCCTGGTCGCGTAGCCCTCGTAGCCTCCCATTTCGATGAGAAGGAATGCGAAGTCTCAAGCCGAGAATTTCACGCCATTACCGGCACATATAAAGGTAAGCGAATCACCGTGCAGAGCACCGGAATAGGATGCGATAATATCGATATAGTAGTCAACGAGCTCGATGCGCTGAAGAACATCGATTTCAAAACCCGCACCGAGAAACCCGAGCATACCACGCTCACCCTCGTACGCATCGGAACCTGCGGCGGCCTGCAGCTCAACTGCCCAGCCGGAACCTTCGTAGCCTCACAGAAGAGCATCGGTTTCGATGGACTCATCAACTTCTATGCCCGCCGTAACGAAATCTGCGACCTCGAAACAGAGGCTGAATTCAAGCGCCAGGTAAAATGGAACGACCAGATTGGCAACCCATACTGCGTAGACAACGACCCGCAACTGCTCAACCAGATTGCCGGCGATGATATGGTTCGTGGAATCACCATAGCCTGTGGCGGTTTCTATGGTCCACAGGGCAGAGAACTCCGTGCCCCACTTGCCGACCCGGAACTTAATCAGAAGATTGAAGCATTCGAGTATAACGGTCTGCGTGTCAATAACTTCGAGATGGAGAGCTCAGCCCTCGCCGGTCTTTCCCTTCTCCTCGGTCATAAAGCCCTCACCTGCTGCATGGTCATCGCCAACCGCCGTGCCCTCAGCGCCAACACCGGCTACAAGAGCACCATCGACAATCTCATCAAGGTTGTATTAGATAGAATCTAGCTCCATTGCAGCAATACGCCCTGAAAGGGCAGAAGCTCCTAGCCCAGGGCAACACCCTGGGTTAAAACAGCACCCCCCTGTCGCCCTGAAAGGGCAAAAGCTTTAAAATACGAATCATAAATGAAGAATCAAGAAGAATGTATCTGCGCCCTGGCAACTCCAGCTGGAGGCGCCATCGGAATCATCCGACTCAGCGGCCACGACGCCATTACCCTCACCGATAAAATCTTTCAGTCTGCCAACGGCAAATCCCTGGAAGAAGCCAAGCCCTACACCCTGCATTATG
>ERZ1026888.1441-NODE-1441-length-10302-cov-5.705963_pt1 | contig 10302 bp, 9 predicted proteins | sample MGYA00380174_ERZ1026888 | MGnify/ENA primary metagenome ERZ1026888 (study PRJEB33269, sample SAMEA4719810) | human gut metagenome | biome: human-associated habitat; feature: organic feature; material: feces | place: Cameroon | collected 2013-10 ...
GCTATATACTGTTATAATATATTTATATATTTAATTATAATTATAGGACTAATTAATCGGAGGTACCTATGGAAGAAAACAAAGAAATTGAAATTGATTTAAGAAAAGTATTTATGATGCTCAGAAAAAAAGCAGCAATAATACTTATTATTTCATTTATCGGAGCAGCACTTTCAGGCTGCGTTACAAATTTGCTTATCAAGCCGAAATACACGGCAGGTGTAAGTTTTTATGTAAACAACAATAACGACAACCTTGTCGGCTCAACAGGAACAATAACGTCAAGTGACCTTGATGCTTCAGAACGACTTGTTAATACATATATGTTCGTTGTAAACAGCCGCACATTTTTAAACAAGGTTGCAGACAAGCTTGCAGACGGCACAACGGCAACTCAGCTTTCAAAAATGATCTCCACCTCTCAGGTTGAATCTACTCTTGCTTTTCAGGTAAATGTAACAACCGAAAACAATCAGTTCTCGGCTGATGTTGCAAACATTATTGCCGAGCTTGCACCTGATGAAATTGTAAGAGTTCTTAAGGTCGGCGGAGTTGAGGTTATCGACTATGCTTCTGCGCCGAGCAAGCCATCATCGCCAAATCTCAAAAAGAATGTGCTTATCGGCTTTGCTGTTACATTTGTTGCGGCATTCGCAGTATTCTTTATCAAAGAATTATTTGATACAAGAATTATGACCGAAAGCGATTTGACAAGAGATTTTGATATTCCCGTTCTCGGCACCGTTCCTCGCCTTTTACCTGTTGACGAAAAGAAGTCGTTACACAACGGCGCCACTATGGAGGACGTTGCAAATCAGATTTCAGGAAAGAAGGGAGAATAAAAAATGGCACTTTCAAAAAAGAAAAACAACGAAAGCAAAAATATGCACTTTTCAAGAGAGGACCAGAAAAAAATTCTTTCCTCCTCTTCCCCGTTTATTGTTAAAGAGGCTTACAGTTCAATTCGTACAAACCTCCTTTTCTCGCAAAAGGGCGATGAATGTCCTGTATTCATCGTAACAAGTCCTACTGCCAACAACGGTAAATCAATTAACAGTGTTAATATGGCAGTATCTTTTGCTCAAATGGGCAAGAAAACACTTCTTATTGATGCAGATATGAGAAACCCGACCGTTCACAGATTGTTTTCCATTCCTGTAAAAAACGGACTTTCGGAGATTTTGGCTGGCCTTACCGACAACATCACCGTATCGAAAACAGATATTGAAAATCTTTCTGTTCTTACGGCCGGCAAAATTCCGCCAAACCCATCAGAGCTTTTATCAAGTGAAAGAACGGATAAGCTTTTGGCGTTTGTTAAGCAACATTACGATTGCGTATTTATTGACACACCGCCTGTCAATCTTGTAACGGACCCGACCGCTTTTGCGACAAAGAGTACCGGCTACATAATGATTGTAAAAGCAGGCATTTCCGATACGCAAAGCACGAAAAAAGCAGTTGACTCTCTCACCTCTCTCGGTGCCAACATAGTCGGCTTCGTATTAAACGACGCTACAGAGTCAAACGGAATGAAATATTACAGCTACGGCAAGTATCGTGGCTACAAATACAAATCAAAATACGGCTACAACTACAATTATCATTACAACTACCGTTAAAAATCAAACAAGACAGGGTGTATTTTTGTGAATCAGCAAAAGCGCTTTCAAAGCGGAATAGAATTTATTATAAATTTAATATCTCTTTTTGCGTCACACGCTGTCGCTTACTTAATTTTCGGCTTAATTATTCCGAAAATTCAGAACTATGAGCGAAACGACAAGGTTGAATATACTATTGTTTTGCTTCTTTCGGCAATCATAGTATTTCTATACTTCTCGGTTGAGATTAATTTCTCCGTCAGAAACAGAGAATTTGAGCTTATTTCAACGCTGAAAAACTGTTTTCTTACATACGCCTTATTCGGCGTGATGTTGATTTTGACTAAAAATCCAATTATTGACTCACGTTATCTGTTTTTATCATCATTTGCTTTTTACATTGCGTTTTCTCTTTTGGGAAGATATGTTTTTAAGCATTATATGATAAAAAAAATTTCAAAAAGTAAATTTGCAACAAGAGTAGGTGTAATTTCCAACTATGGAAGAGCGTGTGAATTTATACCTAAGCTTAAAGAAAATTGGACCAACAATGTTATCGCAGTTGCACTGATAGACACAGATTTTAACGAAAACGGTTTTGTTCTTAAAAACGGTAAGAGCATTTTTGATATCGACGGTGTTCCCGTTGTTGCCAATGCTGACAGCATTATCGGCTGGATAAGGACTGCGTCTCTTGATGAGGCTTATATCAATGTTGAGTCAATGGATATGCTGCCCGAATATAACGAAATTATTGAAGAACTTGAGGATATGGGCATTACGGTTAATGTGAATATCCCATCGCTTGAAAAAATTGTTACCGAAAGTAAATATAATAATTTAAACTGTGTAATTGAAAGCGACTATCCTATGGCGCAGTTTGCACCTACAGTTATAAGCCCCGGCAAACTTGCTTTAAAAAGATTTGTTGACATAATCGGCGGAATAGTAGGAACTGTTTTGTCGCTTCCTATTATTTTAATTGTTGCAATTCCGCTTAAAATAGAATCACCGGGTCCGCTGATTTTCAAGCAGCAAAGAGTCGGCAAAAACGGACGTATATTTAATATATATAAGCTTCGTTCAATGTATCAAGACGCAGAAGAGCGCAAAAAAGCATTGATGGAGCAAAACAAGATGGACGGTCATATGTTTAAAATGGACAATGACCCGAGAATTACTAAAGTCGGCAAATTCATAAGAAAAACGAGCATTGATGAATTGCCGCAGTTTTGGAACGTTTTAAAGGGCGATATGAGCCTTGTGGGAACAAGACCGCCTACGGTTGACGAGTTTGAAAAATATGAGAGCCACCACAAGCGCAGGCTTTCAATGAAGCCCGGCATTACAGGCAAATGGCAGGTATCAGGCAGAAGCGACATTCAGGATTTTGAAGAGGTTGTTAAACTCGACTGTGAATATATCGACGAATGGTCGCCGTTTCTTGATATTCAAATTCTGTTTAAAACAGTCGGCGTTGTGCTCACCCACAAGGGCGCAGAATAGATTATAAATTAACAAGAGTAAGGTTTTATTATGAAAATTGCTATGTTCGGTCACAAAAGAATACCGTCAAGAGAGGGCGGTGTTGAAATAGTTGTAGAAGAACTTGCAAAAAGAGAAGCGGCACTCGGCAATGATGTTATTGTTTATAACAGAAAAGGCCACCACGTATCGGGCAGCAAATTTGATGTTGATAACAACAGCATTAACTTAAAAAATGTCAAGATTAAAACTGTTTTTACCTTTCAAAGCGGCAAGCTAAATGCAATAGTTTATAGTTTGCTCTCTGCAATAAGGGTAAGCTTTTCAAGATGTGACGTTGTTCATATCCATGCAGAAGGTCCTGCCTCGATGTCGTTTTTGCCAAAGCTTTTCGGCAAAAGAGTTGTTGTTACAATTCACGGGCTTGATTGGCAAAGAGCTAAATGGGGCGGTTTTGCAACAAGATTTTTAAAATACGGAGAAAGAAACGCCGCAAAATATGCAGATGAAATTATAGTTCTTTCAAAGAATGTTCAAAACTATTTTAAAGAAAAGTACGGCAGAGATACGGTTTTTATTCCAAACGGAGTTGAAAGACCTGTAATCAAAAATGATAACGAAATAAATAAAAAATACGGATTAAAAAAGAACGACTACATATTATTCCTCGGCAGGATAGTGCCGGAAAAGCAGGTTAAGCTTTTGATTGAAGCATATAAAAATCTTGAAACGGATAAAAAGCTTGTTATTGCAGGCGGTGCAAGCCACACAAGCGATTATTTTAACGAGGTCAAGGAATGTGCAAACGGCAGAGATGATATTATCTTTACCGATTTTGTTCAAGGTGAAGTGCTTGAAGAGCTTTATTCAAATGCTTATATTTACGTTTTGCCGAGCGACCTTGAGGGTATGCCGCTAAGCCTTTTAGAGGCAATGAGCTATTCAAATTGTTGCCTTACTTCCGACATTGCGGAATGTACCGAAGTTTGCGAGAAAAATGCAGTTTATTTCAAAAAAAGCGATAAAGAAGATTTGGAAAATAAATTACGCTTTCTTCTTGAAAATGAAAATATTGTAAAAGAATACAAGCAAAAGGCTCAAGATTATATTTGCAAAAAATATAATTGGGACGATATAACCGAAAAAACATTATCACTATACAAAAAGTAACTCGGAGAGGCAAATATGAAAATTTTGATGGTAAATAAGTTTCTCTACCCTAACGGCGGTTCGGAAACATATATGTTCAAGCTCGGCGCTTACCTTAAATCAATAGGCCACGAGGTTGAATATTTCGGTATGGAGCACGAGGGCAGAATTGTTTCAAACAGCCTTGACCTTTATACCGAGTCCATGGATTTTCATAACAGTTCGGCATTAAAGAAACTGAAGCTTTCCCTTAAAACCGTTTATTCAAGGGAAGCAAGGAACAAGATGAAAAAGCTTCTTGACAAATTTGAGCCTGACGTTGTTCATCTTAACAACTTCAATTTTCAGCTCACTCCGAGCATTATTTATGCAGTTAAAGATTATGACAAAAATCACAATAAGAAAATCAAGCTTATTTACACGGCGCACGATTTTCAACTTGTCTGTCCTAATCATATGATGATGGATATTCATACAAATACGCCTTGTGAAAAATGCATAGGCTGCAATTTTAAAAACTGTACTGCAAACAAGTGCATACATAATTCAACATTAAAATCTCTTTTAGGCACGCTTGAAGCGGAGATTTATAATAAAAACGGAATATACTCGAGGATTGATAACATTGTTTGTTGCAGCGAATTTATGAAAAATATGCTCGACACCAATCCCGTTTTCAAAAATAAAACAGTCACTCTTCACAATTTTATTGACAAAATCGAGCCGAAGAAAAGTGAGAAAGAAAACTATGTTCTTTATTTCGGCAGATTTGCGCAGGAGAAGGGCATTGAAACTCTTATAGGTGCAAAAAATAAAGATTTTATTTGTGCCGGCTCAGGTCCGATTGAAGATAAGGTAAACAGCGCTCCTAATTTGAAAAACATCGGCTTTAAATCAGGTAAGGAGCTTGAAGAGCTTATAAGAAAAGCGAAGTGCACGGTTTATCCGAGCATTTGGTATGAAAATTGCCCGTTTTCAATAATGGAAAGCATTATGTATCAAACGCCTGTTATAGCGTCAAATATCGGCGGTATTCCCGAACTTATTGACGACGGCAAAACGGGTTATCTTATACCGCCGAGTAACAGCGAAGCGCTTGAAGAAGCGATTGATAAATTAGATGACGCCACGCTTGAATATATGGTTAAAAACTGCGCCGAAAAAGAATTTGACACAGTTGAAACATACGCAAAAAAACTTATTGAAATATACAACTCGTAATGTAGGTGAAAAAATGAAAAAACTTAACGGAACAGTAATAGTTACATATCGTTGCAACGCAAGGTGCAATATGTGTAACAGATATAAAAAGCCGTCAAAGCCTGAGGAGGAACTGACGGTTGAGACAATAAAGAAGCTGCCGCAAATGTATTTTACCAATATTACGGGCGGAGAGCCGTTTATAAGAGAAGATTTAGGCGATATAGTTCGTGAGCTTTACAAGAAGAGCGATCGCATCGTTATATCAACAAACGGCTTTTTTACCGACAGGATTATCAAGCTTTGCGAGGAATTTCCAAACGTAGGTATTCGTATTTCGATTGAGGGTTTGGAGGAAACGAACAATAAAATCCGTGGTCTTGAAGACGGCTTTAACAAGGGCTACACAACGCTTAAAAAGCTTGTTGAAATGAATCATCCGGACGTCGGATTCGGTATGACTGTTCAGGACGAAAATGCAAAGGACCTTGTTGAACTTTATAAATTAAGCGACAAGATGAATATGGAATTTGCAACAGCGTCACTTCACAATTCATTTTATTTTGTTGAGGCTAAAAACATTATTAAAGACAGACCGATGGTTGCAAAAGAATTTGAGGGGCTTATTAACGAGCTTTTGAAATCAAATTCGCCTAAGAAATGGTTTAGAGCATATTTCAATCACGGCTTAATCAATTACATATACGGTCAAAAAAGGCTTTTGCCGTGCGATATGGCGTTTGATACCTTTTTCATTGACCCTTACGGCGATGTTATGCCCTGCAACGGAACTAAGGAAAAAGAGGTTATGGGCAATCTTAACGAAACGGATTGGGACACTCTTTGGAACAGTGAGCAGGCGGACAGAGTCAGAGAAAAAGTGCGCCATTGCGACAGGCAGTGCTGGATGATAGGCTCGGTTTCCCCTGCCATGCACAAGTATATTTGGGTTCCTGCCGCTTGGGTTATTAAGCACAAATTTCTTAGATTTTTTAAAGAAAACAAATATTCAATGTATGAAAACAAAATCTGCCGTGACTACCGTGACGGCAAGGTTACAAAGGCTGAGCTTGACAAACTTTCAACCTGCGATATGAACGCTCAAATTAATGACGGCCTTTCGGAAAAATCGAGGGAGCAGCTTAAAAGCAAAACCGGAGAAGAAATTGTAGACGCCGATATTATGGCTCAACTCAAATAATCATTAGGTGATGAAATGAATATTCTTTTATCTGCATACAGTATTAATCCTTATAAAGGCTCTGAGGACGCTGTCGGCTGGAATTGGGCATTAACACTCAGTCGCAAACTTCCCGACAGCACAATTTATATTCTTACACGTACATATAACGAAATTGCGACAAAAAAAGGAATTAAAGAATACGGCTTACAAAACGTCAAACTCGTTATCGTTGAAGTTCCTAAAGCACTTGATTGGTTCAGGGAAAAACATTCGGCTTTTCACCACGCATATTATATTTTATGGCAAAAAGTTGCTTACAATTGGGCTAAGAAAAGCGGCATTAAATTTGACATTATTCATCACGTTTCTATGGGCAACTACAGAATATGCGGAGATATGTATAAATTTAAAGATGCGCATACTATTTTCGGTCCTGTCGGCGGAGGGCAAACAACCCCTGCCTCGCTTCGCTCATATTATAATAAAAATAAAAATTATGAAAAATTCAGAGACATTGTAAGTAAAGCATTTTCAAAATTTAACTTCTACAAAAAGCAATTAAGTTCTTTTAATGAACTTTACGCTGTTAATGACGAAACGAAAAATATTATGCAACAAGTAGCAAATAAACCTTGTAAAAAAATTTGCGAAATATCCATCGGCGAAAATTTCAAAGCTTTAAATGTTACACATATAAAAAAGCAGCCTGTTGAAATTGTCTATCTCGGAAGATTGATTGAGTTAAAAGGCATTATGCTTTTGATGGATGTAATTAAAAACATTAAAACAGATATCCCTTTTCACGTCAGTCTTTACGGTAAAGGTGAACTTGAAAACGAGATTAAGCAATATATTAAAAAATACAAACTTGAAAATACAGTTGCCGTTAAAGGCAATATTGACTATTCACAAGTAATAGGTGTTTATCAAAATGCAGATATTTTTGTTCATCCAACATTAAGAGACAGTGCTGGAACTGTATTTATTGAAGCGATAGCAAATAAACTTCCTATCGTTGCTCTTGACCAAAGTTTTGCCCACGATTTAAGTGAGCATGAGTGCGGTCTTTTTGTTAACACCGAGCAATCAAAGGAAGAAATAATCAACGAATTTGCTGGGAAGCTCAAAGAACTTATTGAAAATTATGATTTAAGAGTTAAGCTCGGTCAAAACGGATATGATTATGCTAACACTTATCTTACAATGGATTACAAATTTGACACCATTTATGGAAAGTTAATCAAATAAGAGGAAATATGGAAGTATTAATTGTAAACCCTATTCTTTATACGAATGAGAACAGGAATATTAAAAAAGTTAATACAATTAAGGACACGATGATTTACGATTTGTGCTTAGCTTTTAAGAAAAAAGGGTGCGACGTTACGCTTGCCGCATCTGATTTATATAAGCCGAGCGAGAACGAGAGCTATCCTTTTAATATTATTTGGATGAGGACAAGGCTTACAAAACTTTTTCCGCCGCACACTCTCCCCTACTGCCCAGAGGTTAAGAAAATCGCAAAATCAGGCAATTTTGATTTAATAATCACGAGCGAAGTATTTTCACTCAATTCTCTCAAATTAGCGCTTTGCACTCCGAAAAATCTAATTGTTTGGCAAGAACTTGGTAAGCATAATCGTATTTTTCATGGGCTTGCTTCCAAATTTTGGTATGGCATTGTTGCAAAAATAGGATTTAAAAAAGCGCTTATTGTTGCAAGAAGCGTTCAGGCAAGGGAATTTATTTCAAAATACTGCAAAAATGTATCAGATACGATTATCGACCACGGCGTTAATATTGAAAAATTCACCCCTTGCAGAGAAAAGGACAATCAATTTGCTATAAGTTCTCAATTAATTTCAAGAAAGCATATTGAAAAATCGATTGAAGCCTTTGCAAAATACTTAAATAAATATGACGACAGCGCAAAGCTTTATATAATGGGTGACGGCGATGAAAAGGAAAATTTGCGCAAACTTGCAAAAGACCTCGGCGCTGATAAAAATATTATTTTTACAGGTAAGCTAGGCCACAACGATCTTATTGAAATACTGAAAAAATCAATTGCTATGCTTGTTTATACTCAAAGTGATTTAAATATGGTGTCGATTGTGGAATCACTTTCACTTGCAACACCTGTAATAACAACATCCGTTCCCTACTGTTCATCATATATAGAAAGTGAAAATCTCGGTATAGTCGACGATAATTGGAATGAGGATGATTTAAGGCGGATTGCAACAAGTGATGAATATATAAATAACTGTATGAATTACAGAAAATACCTGCCGACAGAATATAAGGCAGAGCAGTTTTTAAAAGTTGCAAATAATTTTAGTTATTAAAAATATGGAACTTGGAGAATCCAATGAACGAATTAAAAATCAAATTTAATCCATTATATCTTTTAATTGTAATATTTACCGTATTGCTTCCAATAAGTCTTTTTGTTGAAACAAATTACCAGACAACACTGCTTACATATACAGACGAAGTATTAACAATTTTAAGTGCAATATATATTGTTTACACTTCGTTTAAAAAGAAAATCAGAGGTATTGACCTTGCACTTTTAATAACATTTGTTATTATGTGCTTTTTAACATTACTCGGCAACGTCTTTTCGCATGTTGTAACAAATAAGCTTCCTATTTTGCTTGATATTTTGGCACTTTCAAAAGTATTTATACCTTTCATTGCAATCAGAAAAATTGCAACAAAAGACACTAAAAAGCAAATGCTTAAAATGCTTGTTCCGTTTTCAAAGCTGTTTTTAATTTCATCGGCTTTATGCGGCACAATAAGTCTGTTTTTCAATATAGGGATGAGCGGCGAAAAAAGATATGGTATTCCTGCATTCGCCTTTATTTTTGTTATACCTCACTATCTCGGTTATTTTGCCGCAGGTTGCTTGCTTGCAATAATATCAATTGAAAAAAACAGGTACAAAATTATCGCTTATGAAATAATGTTTGCACTCGATATTATTTATACAACAAAAGGAATTGACTATATCGTTCTCGTAATATTTATAATTCTCTTAATTATGTGGAGAAGAAACGATAAATTCACACCACTGAATGTCATTGTGCTTTTAATCGCCGGTGTTGTAACCTCACAGTTCCAAATCAGCGAATATATTACAAACTCAAATTCGCCACGAATGATACTGATTAAATACGGTATCAAGACGGCTAATACCTACTTTCCGTTCGGTGCGGGATTTGCTGCTTACGGCTCGGATATGGCTGCAAGATATTATTCTCCGCTTTATGTTAAATACGGTTTTGAAAAGGTATGGGGTCTTTCTCAAGCCCACGGAAGTTTCCTAAATGACGGATATATAAATATGCTTTTTGGTGAGCTTGGGTATTTCGGCACAGTATTATTTGTTGTTTGTATCGGAATCATTACATCAATGATTTATAAAATCAAAACTGACAAAAAAGTAAAAGCGCTTTCAATGGCTATTATCTTAGGCCTTTTAATAAGCTGCATTGGCTCTGCCATTATCAGATCCGGTACAGGTATGTTCGTTTTAACTGTTCTTGCAATTGTTACAGGATATTCAAATCAAGATGTATCCCCTTTAAAAAATAAATAAATCTAATCAAGGAATATTATGACACAAAAGATATTATTAGTTATAACAAAAATATTAGGCCATTTAATTAATAC
>ERZ1026888.1442-NODE-1442-length-10297-cov-41.665788_pt1 | contig 10297 bp, 6 predicted proteins | sample MGYA00380174_ERZ1026888 | MGnify/ENA primary metagenome ERZ1026888 (study PRJEB33269, sample SAMEA4719810) | human gut metagenome | biome: human-associated habitat; feature: organic feature; material: feces | place: Cameroon | collected 2013-10 ...
ATATCCGGGCGCAAAGGTACAAAAAAAATACGGAAAACCATTTCAATGCGTTAAAAGAATTCACTTCAATGCGTAAAAAAGAAGCGTAAAAGCGTAAATGGATGCATCAATGTGTAAAAAAGAAGCACCAATGCGTATAAATCTTCATCCCAGGCGGCTAGGGCTATTCCCCGTTTGAATCTTTTTTTATATCTTTGCAGGTAGAGTGATATAATCTTCATTATTAATAACTTATAAATTTACTGTTATGAGACGAATCAAATTAATCCTTTTCCTCTTCCTGTTTTGCATAGGAATACAGCCAGCTTTGGCAGAGGGAAGAGATCTTCTTTTTAAGGAGACCTTTGAAAATGTAGTGGGAACTTCTGATGGTAAGACAAAGCTGAATCCATCGCAGTTGGATAACCCCTCGGGATGGACTTTTGATAATGTCTATGCCGGCGAGGGTAATCTGATTATCAAGGAAGGAGGAAGCATAACCTTACCGGTGATTCCTGAACTTATCGGCAACGCCAGTTTATTAATCAATGCGACTTATTGGCGTGAACCTGATAAGGATTATGATGATATTGATCCTGCGTTTTGGGATAAGATAGCAACTTTAAATGTATCTATTTCCAACGGTAAGCTCAGTTCCAACGAATGTGAACGGAGCTTATGCATGTATGGCGTAGATGGGAATAGTCGTTTGAAGATTACAGCACCGCATGATATTGTGCTGCGTTATGTTTATGTTTATTATCCAGTGAATAATTGGGAGGATCCAATCATCAGATTCTCGCGCGAGGCAGGATCTTTCTACGACCCATTTGATTTAACGCTCAATCCATGGGATATTCAGGTTGATGATGGCGACGATATATATAACATCACCGTTTATACATTAGATGGTTCTATGCCAAACCGCCATTCCCAGCGTTATCATAAGGGGGATAAAATCCATATCGCCTCTACCACTACGGTGCGTGCAGCCATGATTCTGGCAGACGGAACAATGAGGTATAATATTCCTATGACCTATACCCTGACGAAGCGATATGACATCAACGAACTGCCGGAGAATACCTATCAGATAGAGGTAAAGCCGGGTCAGCTGAAAAAGCAGCTTCTCGATTTGGATCCTGATGAGGTAAACGGACTTGTGCTTACCGGCACCATGAATGGTGAAGACCTGAAGTTTCTTGCCGATGCCCAAGGACTCGTTGGAAGCCTTGCTTATCTTGACCTGGAAAAGGTGAAGTTTGAGTATGATGAAACCGTGTACAGAACATACTCTCCATCCAAGGGTTTCCATGAGGAACAAAAAATATATAATTATATCTTCAGCAAGGAGAATCGCACAGAGCAAGTACCTGCAGGATTTGGTTACAAGCGATACGATTGCTACCGTAATAACCTGGCATGGGCATTCATCAAGAATGAGAATCTTGTGGTCGTGAAGCTTCCAGAAAACATGACCGAAGTAGGAGAAGATATTTTCGGTGATTGCAAAAACCTGAGAGGTGTGAAGATTCCAGAAGGAGTGAGCCGTATAAATAAAGAAGCATTCTATGGCTGTTCTATTTTAGAAACGATAAATTTCCCTGCGAAACTTACTTCTGTGGGTGATAATGCCTTTAGTCTTTGTTCAAAAATGGAGCTGGATAATCTTCCAAATAGCCTTCTGCATGTTGGTCAATCTGCATTCTGTTATGTTCCGTTGCAGGCTCTTAAGTTAGATAGAAAAGTAGAAATAGGTGCAGGCGCCTTTTCTAATACTCCGATTACCGAAATCGAGATGGCAACGCCATGCGATAGTATCCTGGGGGGAACATTTAGTGACTGCCCGAATTTGACGAAGATTACGATAGGAGAGGGCTTGAAGTATATTGGCGATAAAGCCTTTGCTAATTCGCCTGTAAAGGAGGCAAATCTGCCATCTACACTTCGTGATATCAGTTCTACTGCTTTTACTGGTTATAGTTCTTACTGCCCGTTCGTCAACGACATTCAGCCAGAGAATCATATCCGCTATATTGGCAAAGTGGCTTATCAGTGTGTGGATAGAGACCTCGAGGAATATACTATCAAGGATGGAACCGTAACATTGGCAGATGAACTTTTTGAAAGCTCGCAAGGAAATGCATTCCATATCCCAGCTTCTGTGGAGCAGATAGGTAGCCGGGTTTTTGCCGGTACGCAAATAAAGACTCTGCCTGAAATGCCGGGACTCAAGCGAATTGGTGATGAGGCATTCTATCAATGCAAGAATCTTAAAAAGGTAACCATTCCTGAAACGGTGGAGTATATTGGTGGTGGTGCTTTCTATGGTTGCTCAAATATTTGGAGCCTTACCTATAATGCAATCAATGCCGAATGCGAGCGTTTAATGGAGTCAAATATACCTCTGGAGAAGATTGTCATAGGTGATAAGGTACGTCGCCTGCCGAGAGGAATTTTCTCTGGTAGAGAGTTCACGGAGGTAACTCTTCCTGCTTGCTTGGAGCGAATAGACGAATTTGCTTTCTATGGATGCAAGAATCTTACAACCATCAATTTATCTGATAGCATCAGATATATTGGAGATAATGCATTCTATGGTTGTTCTTCTCTGAAAAATATCCACTGGCCACTTCGTTTGACAACGATAGGAAGTCGGGCATTTAGACAAACAGCCTTAGAGACCATTTCTTTACCAGAAGGCGTTACAAGTGTAGGAGACGGAGCTTTCTATATTTGCCCTTTCGCTAAGACGGTTTATATTCCTTCTACGGCTAATGTAGAGGATGATATTAACTACTATTTTGAGCTGGAAGAAGGGGGTAATTGCGTCATAACTTGCATGTCGCCAATACCTCATCCACAAGCTAGACATTGGAATGTAGGCGTTGCTGCCATCAAGGTGCCTGCCGAATTGGTAGAGCAGTATAAGGCTCAGTTCCCAGATATTGCTGATAAGATTATGGCAGTTAACCAGGTGGGTGCAATGGATAAGGATTCTAAAACTTCGTTTGCTGCAGGCATTTCAGAAGAAGCTGATTTGGGCGATGCGGTGATTGGAGATGTTTATGTTACAGTGGGCGATGGTGATGGCTACGACAGTACTGATGGAAGTATCGTGCTCAATTCTACCATGACTGCTGCCGAAGTGGCAGGAATAGGCAGCTTGGCACCAGGAAAATCGGATATTGCCAATCGCTTTAATGGATTAATCGTAAAGGTGAATGCCGGCGACGGAACGATGGTGATAGATGGCAAGACGATGGGTAACAACACGCTCAATGTAAAGGTGGGCGAGGCGGAACCACAGGCCTTTGTTAAATCGGATAGGGGAACCATCGAGGTGGCTTATCGTGTAGGTAAGGAAACTTGCGTTTATATCTATGGAGCCGAGCAGGAGATGGCTGATGATGCAGAAGTTGCAAAGGCTCACCAGGTAGCGGCTTGCCGCCCATTATCACGAGCTGCGGCACTTTCGGCTTCAGCTTCCGAAAACTGCGTGAAGATTTATGCCGTAGGCGTATCTCAGTCAACGGGCATCAATCATACTTTGATAGATAGCAATTCACCTATTATTGGCTATTACACCTTAGATGGTGTGAAGATAGAGCAGCCAAATGCTCCTGGCATTTACGTAGTTCGTAGAGCCGACGGAAGTAATTATAAACTGGTGATAAAGTAGATTGTAACTGTCTTAAACTATGCCCTTAGAAGCATCAACGGTGGTGTTTCTAAGGGCATCTGTTTTTGAATTCGCATGGGGAAAATGATGAAATGTAACGTTAAAAAAACTAACTCATAGTTTCCTTAAGGGAAAATCATAGTTTCCTTAACTGAAACTCGTAGTTTCCTTAAGGGAACATATTGCTGGCTTTTCGGTCTTCGTTCTGCAGCATTCCTTGCCATCTATGATGACGCCCTCCGGTTATCAATGAAGACCAAAGCGAGGCATCTGTTATCCCTTCAGAGGAGCCAACAGAGAAGCTGTCAAAGAAGCTTTCAGAGAAACCAACAGCGCAGCAGGGTTAACAGAGTTAACAGTTAACAGCTGAAAATGTATACCCCCCAACATAAAAAGAAGTATATATTTAAATATAATAATGTACGCAAGAGGGGGTAGGGAAAAACGGCTGTTAACTGTTAACCCTGTTAACCCTCTATAAACTTTCAACTCTTAACTTTCAACTTTCAACTATCAACTTTTAACTAAAACTAAACTTTTTTGCAAGAATGCTTGGTGGTATCGATTTTAATCCGTACTTTTGCCTTCAACTTATCAACAACAAAGAATCGAGATTCTAAAGAATCAAGAAATCAAAGAATCATGAAATCAAAGAATCAAAAATAAAAAGAAGCAGATGAATAAACTGAAATTTCATATAGTAGGGCTTACCCATAGCGATGTGAAGAATCACGAGGTGGAGTACGCCAAGCAAGCACTGGGCAAAACCATCTGTCTGGTGCCCGATGACGATAATGTCTGCGACTTAATTGCCGTAAGAGCTTATGATGAAGACGATGTTGCCGTGGGATTCGTGGGAGCATTGGAATCGGAAGATGTGAGAGCTGCCATCATCGCATCGCATGATGTAAGCTTGCGAACCACCTGCGTGGGATGGGGCAGCAAGGGTGAGAACGACAAGTCGGGACTTTACCTGAAGGTGGAGGCCATGATAAGGGCAACCGATGAAGAGCTGGAGCAAGCACGAAGCAAGATGTATGATGATAGGGAGTATGACGACTGGCACTACACGGGTCCTATCCTTACCATCGATAAGCTGGCCCGATTTAGTGCCAGCACCCGAATGCTCGAAGATTTGATAGGGCACATCATCCGTATTCAGAATGCCCTCGAGGAGAACAGAAAGAATTCCCTCGAATCGAACCAAAAAGATGCGTTCGATGCGAACCAGAAGACTTCGTTCCAGGAACCATTGGCTTCTTCGGAGATAGAAGATCTCGAAAGTGAATTGGGCAATTTCCTGCAGGAAGCCAAGAAGCGTCTGCGTAAATTCCTGGAGAACCAGCGCAACGACTATTCCCGGGAAACCACCCAAGCCCGAAACCGACTCCTCAAGAAGCTTGCCCTGGTGAAGGATGAGGAGGTGCAGAAATTCAGAGAAGAACTGCTCACGGAGATGGGCTTCATCACCAGTTCCTCTTATCGCGAGAAGGCGGCGCTATGCTTCTTCGTGGATACGCCCACCGAAATCCTCGCCCGCCAGACGGGCACCTACGACTATCGCGACCAGCTTGACCAGATAGAGCTGCAGCTGGAGGCATTCCCCTTTAATCTCTATCGCACGTTCAAGGCAGACCCCGTTGATTTTCTCCGTCAGGTGTTCTACAAGCGGGTGCCGAGACGCAAGATGCAGCAGCTGCTCTCGGGCATCATCCTGATGATCATGAACGGCAGGGTGAAGGATGTGAAGCAGTGGGGCAAGCACGGCAATGAGGAATCGTTGCTGGCGATGAAGACAGTGGGGAAGAAACCTGCGATTGGAGAGCATAAGGAGGAACTCAGGGAATTGGTGAAAAAGGCAGTCTTGAAGATTGCTGTTTATCAGAAGAGGGGATATTATGGCATGTTTCTTTCAAAAAAGGTCTATTGGTATCCTGTTTTCCGCCTGATGGGCGATTGGGAACTACTCCCATCCAATTCTCCTCAGTCGTTCTGTACTTTCTTGGAAGAGCTATTTGAAGGCAAAAAAATATCCGGTCCGAAAGCTCCTCTCTGCGGTAGGGATGATTTGAGGCAAGCAGGAGTCGCTCCCTTTTCTAACCATAAGGCATTGGAATGGAAATGTCTGCAGCAGGAAGAGCTTGTCAATACGCAGGAAGCAAAATTCAATCGTTATTGTGAGATTGTTGATATTTTTATGGGAATCTTGAGGGAAGAAGCCTTTAAGAAGGGTATTATGTTAGATGATTGGCTTAAGAAATAAGGGACGTTGGCAATGGATAGAAATCTGTTGCCAACGTTTTTTTTCTCTTCATTTCTTATTTTCTTGCTTCTTGTTTTCTTCTTCATTTCTCATGTTTTATACCTCTCTTTATCCCTTAATCTAAAAACTTTTATCCCTCTTCCCCCATATTTTTATACACCATCCGCTGGCAGAGGTATAATAATGGAGTTACTTTCTTTTTTATTACCTTTGCATCGCTTTTCAAAATGGAGAGCGGCAGTTTTTGGAAACAATCTGCCTATTAACTTTCAAACAAAATAAAAAAAAGAAAGAACTATGAAACAGTTATTATCCTTTGATGAGTGCAAGCAGATGAGCCGTCGTCTCATCGCCATGAACCCTAATCGCAATGCGAACATGGGTAAGATTTCTACTTATCTTCTCGATTACTACACCGAGCTCACCAAGCAGCCTTGGCTCTCTCAGCTCGTAGGGCAGATTCGCGACCTTACCGCCAAGCAGGAGGAGATGAAGGCGGGCGAGGCCTACAAGCAGCTCGACAAGCAGATTTCCGTCCTGAAGAAGCAGTTGCCGTTCCGTTCGCCTCACTACTTCCACTTCATCGACGACCATCGTGCCCAGAAAACCATCGACCCGGAGGCCTTCACCTTCCAGACCACCGTTGACATCGACAACCCCGAGGAGGTAGAGGTGGCTGTGAAGAATGCCCTGCTGCTGAACGGAATGTTTGATGATGCAGAGGAGAAGCTTTTCAGAGAGAAGATTTTCTCTGCCGATGACATCGAGCTTTGGAAGGGAAAAGTGCTTCACGTGGAACGTTCGGCACGCAACAAGGCGCACATCGACATCCGTATCCCGGTGGGAATGACCATCGCCGAGGCGCAGAGTGCCTTCTGCAAGCTCATTCATGCCACCGAAGACCCTAGCTGCGTTACTCCCGAGCGCATCATCTTCATCACCGATGCAACCAGCCAAATCTATACTGCCGACGACTGGTACAAGCGCCTGGACGAGGAGGCCGTGGCAGAATATCGTGAGGCTTATAGAAAGAGAGGATTGGATATTGACGGCCGTCCGCTGGATATTTCATCATCATCTGCTCCAACCGTAGATTTCCAACCCATCGAGAGCGAGGAGGAGAAGGCGAGAAAGGCTGCCAATGCTGCGCAGTATGAGCAAACCTACGATGGCGTTCCTTACGAGGAGATTACCAAGGCGCTGGTGGAGCTGATGGGCGGTGCTCCTGCCCATGGCAACCGCAATAACTTCATCTATCGTGAAGCCTGCCTGCTCAGATACATCTGCAATAGCGAGGTGGCTTGGATAAAGCAGGTTATCGAAATCTTCGGCGAAGACGAGGCGAAGGCGTTCGCCTCTGTGGAGAGTGCCTGCAAGGTGGCTCAATCCACCGAAATGCCTCAGCTCGTGAAGCAGGCGGTGGAGATTGCCCGCAAGAATTATCTCGCCAAGCAGGCCACCGAGAAGGCGGGAATCTACGCCGATGTTCCCCCTCAGATGCCTGCCAAGCTGCCTAAACTCGTGAAGCTGCTCACCAGCAAGGTGCCTGCTGATTTCAAGCCAGCCGTGGCAATGGCGGTGTTCCCTCCGCTTGCCGCTCACCTCAAGGGCGTAAGCTTCAGATACACCGATAACCAGGTGCACGAGCCGGCGATGATGAATCTGCTGGTGGCAGCGATGTCTTCGGGCAAATCGCTGGTGAACGGTCCTATCGACTGCATCATCGACGACCTGGTGCAAATGGATAAGATCAACCGCCAGAAGGAGCAGGAGTGGAAGGACGAGGTGAGCACCATGGGCGACAACAAGAAAAAGCCGGTGCGCCCGGAGGATATCTGCATCCGCATCGTTTCGCCCGACCTTACCCGTGCTGCCTACATCCAGCGTCTCGACGATGTGCAGAAGGCTGGCGACGGCTTCCTCTACTGCAAGATGGACGAGGTGGATATGCTCAAGAAGTTCAACGACCCTAGTCAGCTGATTCGCTGCTGCTGGGATTGCTCGCTGGATGGTCAGGAGCGTGTGGGCGTAAAGAGTGTTACGGCGCAGGTGAAGACCCGTTTCAACTGGAATGCTTCGAGCACCATCGCCGTTACCCAGAAGTTCTTCTCTGTAAGAGAGGTGGCTGATGGCGCCGTGAGCCGCTTGTCGCTAGCCACTATCATCCGTCCCGATTTCGCTCCGCGTCCGGTGGTAGGCGAGTATGATGCTTTGTTCAAGGCGCAGTTGGCTCCTTACATTCATCATCTCAACGGCACCAGCGGTTTCAAGGATTGCAAGAAGGCGCGACTGCTCATCGAGCGACTGGAGAATGAGATTATGGAGACGGCTCAGCTGGCTTACAACAAGCCATACGCCGAGTTTGCCAAGCGTGGTTTGGCGAATGGTTTCCGCCGTGCGATGGTGCTTTATCTGGCTAACGGCGAGAAGTGGGAGAAGCCGATAGAGGATTTCATAGAGTGGAGCGTGAAGTATGATTTGTGGTGCAAGATGCGTTTCTTCGGCAATCAGATGCAGGAGGCGATAGATGCCGACAGTCGTATGGTTTATCATGCTACGGGTGTAAGCAATCTTCTGCTCTATGTTCACGATACGTTTGATAAGGTGGAGATTCAGCGTGTGTGTCAGATTCACGGCACGAAGACGAAGCTTGCCATCTTGCTGTGCAACTGGAAGAAGCGTGGTTTCATCGTGAAGAACGAGGATGGCACCTTCTCGAAGACGGCTAAGTTCATAGGCAAGTATGGGCATTATGGAACGCCGGGAATGGCAGCGTAGAATAGATTAGGCACGGATCCGTGTAATCCGTGCCTGATTTCGTAACGAGAATGTAAAGGTACTTGACCTTTATCAAGAAATCGGGGGTTTCTGAAACTTTTCTTCTAAAACATTTGTGTGCGAACACAAAAGTTTGTATCTTTGCACCGGAATTAAGAAAGAAGGATAAAAGATTGTTAGTTCAGGTAACATAAAGTATTGGTTATAAGGAAGAAAGATTGTTAGAGTAAGGATAACGAAGGTATTAGATAAGGTGAAAGATTGGAGAAGCAGGGTAACGTTGAAAGATTGTTAATATAAAGGATAATGTTTAATTTAAAGTAAAGAAAGGAAAAGTTATGTTAGTATTAGGAATTGCATTCGCAGCAGTAGTAGCATTCGCTGCAACAGTTGGCGCAGCAAGCAACAAGCTCGCTTAAGTAAAAGCCAACGAGGTAATGAACTTTATGAAGTTCAGAGACTTTAAGAAGTTCAGGTATTTAAAAGTAAAGAACATTAAAAGTTCAAAAACAGTAATTGAAGCAAAGTAGGAAGCCAAAGGGGCTTCCGATATGTAGAAGGGGAGCCAAAGGGGCTTTCCGGGAATTGAGGAGCGGTTGATGCTCCTTTTTTCGTTTAACAACAAAAAATCAGACATACATTATATATAAAAGGAATCGGGCGGTTAACAGGTTAACAGTTAACAGCCCGATTTTCTTTGTTTCTACCCCTATTCGAGGATGATTTTGAGATTTACCACATAGAAGAAATTACGTAACTTATTGATATGTAGGTAAATCTATCTCTTTTTTGAATTTATTTCCCAAGATATGGCTTCAGGATTCTAACCCAGTTCTGGTAGCCTTTTCCGAGCAGATGCAAGCCATCGTTGGTATAATTCGGGTTCATGTCCTGGGTTCCAGGAGCCACGAACTCAGAGAAGAGGTCGATGTAGGTCAAGCCGCGGCGGTTGGCGATGTCCTTGATCAGGGCATTGAGGGCAGGAACATCCTTCTTGCGGTTCATGTGGTCAACAAACATGTTGAACTTTGGGTTCAGCGGCAGAACGCTCTGCAGATAGAGTCGGGTAGAAGGAGATTCGTTCTTGATTCGCTCGGCAATCTCATCGATGTCCTTGGCGATGTCCTCGACGCTGCGGCCTCCGGCGAGGTCGTTAATGCCGATCAAGAGGAAGATCTTGGCTGGCTTGCCCTTGGTGATGACGTGGAGGCGGTCGAGCATGGTATCGGCTCTATCGCCGCTGATTCCTCGGTTCTTGACGTGTGGGTTGCCAAGCAGTTCCGCCCATTCACCTCCGTTGGTGATGCTGTTGCCCAGGAAGATGATGTCCTTCTTGCTGGTTGGGAGAACTTCAAAGAGCGTAGCTCTCTGATCAAAGAAAGTTGTGTGCTTGCGTCCTTGAGCCTGTAAGGTAGTGCAGGCGCAGAGGAGGCAGATTGATAACATGATTTTTTTCATCATAATGTATAAAAGTTAGTTATTAAAGAATGTATTTTAAAGCTTTTGCCCTTTCAGGGCGCAGAGCGAAATGCTGTTTATACCCAGGGAGGGCACTGAAAAAGGTACCCAATTTTAAGTTGCATAGCTTGTTTTTG
>ERZ1026888.1450-NODE-1450-length-10270-cov-3.038571_pt1 | contig 10270 bp, 6 predicted proteins | sample MGYA00380174_ERZ1026888 | MGnify/ENA primary metagenome ERZ1026888 (study PRJEB33269, sample SAMEA4719810) | human gut metagenome | biome: human-associated habitat; feature: organic feature; material: feces | place: Cameroon | collected 2013-10 ...
TTTTCTGGCTGCGAGTTTCTTAATCTGTTCTAATTTTATATTGAATTCGTATTTATCCACGATAACGCCACCTTTTCAAAAGAAAGTTAAACATACATAATTAAGTTTATCACAGCATATAATGCTTGTCAAAAAAGTTTACAGCTCTGCCGCTTTCCAATACATGGCATATCTGTATAAACTGCGTGTTGTCATATATCGCGGATGCATTACAGCAGGTCAAGCGTCTGCTGCTCATATTCAATCCTTGTATACTCAAGATTCTCACGCTCAATGTTGCTTTGATAATCCACAACAACAGTCTGCTGTATTCTGCCGGCCATCTTCTGCCCAAGAATATAATTAACATCAAACCTTCCCGTAATAGCAGGTGTTGCACCTCTTGCAGGAACAATAAGCTGCACATGGTTTGTCTTCAGCAGTTTGAATATAGGCTCCCATATGTATATATCCTTAGCCGCGCCAAACGGATTATCGATAAATATTACCTTGCCCGTCACCGCTGCCCCATGAGTTGCCGCATTTATATTGGAGATATAATTGATAACCGCAATCAGGAACTGAATATATATGCCCTGTGACTGTCCCGTACTTCCCACAGCCTCCTCATACTTAAGGAACCTGCTCTGATCGCCGATTCTCTCACGTTTGTACAGATTCACCCTTATTGCATCCATATCCGTAACAATGACAGAAAAAAGTCTCTTCCATGTCAGTCTGTTGCGTATATACTGAAGTCTCTGTGCCGCATCCCTGAAGCTCTCAGCCGCTGTCACTGTCTCGTCTATGTAGGCAGACATGCGCTCCTTGTATGACTCCTCTTTTACATATGGTATCTGCAGGTCAATTATCGATATAAGCTTTCCGTCCAGCGTTATTGTCGAAAGCTGTGGAAGCCTGTCAAGCTCCGTCTTTATATTGCTGCAGGTCTGAAGACATCTGTTCTCAAAGCTTTCCTTTATACGTTCCATGTCTTCCGTGCTCTTTGCAACATTATCTCTCTCAAGCGCTATATACTCATTGGTCTCCTTTAGCTGTCCGGCAAGCTCTTCACACTGTTTTGCATCAGCCGGTGCATCCAGGCTTCTTGTAAATTCATCCGCAAGATCTGCTGCCTCAAGTCTGCGCAGTCTGTCAGTAAGCTCTGCTTTCTGCTTTGCAAATGTATCCTTGCGCTTTTCAAGCCTTACAAGAATCCTCTCGAGTTCTTTCTGGACATTCTCGTAATCCATGTAATTCTCCAAAGCCACATTCTCATCTGCTCCGGTCACATCCGCATCCGCCTCATCTATTCCGGCAGCACGGATAATCCTCTCCATATCCTTAATCATGACCTCAAGCTTTGTGTGCTGCTTAACAGTCTCTTTCTGTCTGTCAGACAGCCTGGCTTTGTTTTCTCTCATCTTTGCAACAAGCGCCGTATGCTGCTCCTTGAATGCCGCTGTATTGGCACATTCAAATTCCTCATAACTTCCGTATTTTTCCTCTATCTGATAGATTCCATGTGCTATACTTCCGTCAAGTCTGTTATAAAGTGCGCTCTGCGATTCTATTGTCTGTGTTATTGAAGCAATCTGCCCATCATACTCAGCCAGTCTGTCACGTATCGACATAAGCGCATCATTACTGCTGTCCGCCATTGAGTCGTCATCAAGCGCTTTCCTGACATCATCAACCGACATTCGCCTGTACTCTATCATACGGCAGCATTTGTCCATAGACGCAGCAAGATGGTTCTTAAGCTTCTCCTTATCCGTTATGTCAGATGTATCCTGCTCAATAATGCTTCTGAGTGCTGCAAACCTGCTCTCGAGATCCTGTTCACTGAATTGTTGTGCATTAACCGTGTTATCGGAACCTGCTTCGTAATCTTCACTATAATACGGTGCAAATGCAGTCCACTGGACATCCATTCTTTCAAGCGCACTCTGTACCGATGCAATTTTCGACCGGTATGCGCCGGCTCTTTCCTGTGATGCGCTGAGATCTGCCCCCGCTTTCTGTTTCCTTGAAGAGTACTCCTGAATCATCCCGTCAAGCTGCTTCACTTCGGCTCTGTGTCCCACAGCCCTGTCGAACAGCTCTGTAATCTTTTGAAGGAGCTCTGCCCTCTTAAGATTATGTGCTTCTCTCTGCGATTCGTCATCGTACTCTCTTGTGAGTGATGACTTTGATGTGTTAAGGTTCTCAAGTCTGCCGATAAGCTCCGTTCTGGTCTCTGCAAGCTGCACTGCTTCAGCTTTAAGCTTTTCAAGCCGGACTGCAGGACTGTCATTATAATCAGACCTCTTTACCGCTTCTCTTACTGCAAAATCATAGTCCTCCCTTATCACATCTCTTCTGTCTGAAAGACGCGCTATCACATCATCAAGCTCAGCTATCTCTTCGCTGCATTTTTTAATCTCATTGTCAATGCCTGACGGTTCTGTAAGAAATGACATATCCCTCGATGCAAATGTCACAAGTTCATTGTTCACTTCAAGCTTCATATCATACAGCACATTTTCACTGATAACCGGTATCGCATATGCACCGTTAAAGCTTCCAAGCACTGTATCCGCCCTGACTCTTTCAAAATCATTTTTTATTATAAAGCCGTTATGAATGAATGGAACGCGCTTTATGACATCCCGTTTCTGTCCCTGCTTAAGACCCGCATACCAGCGTGAGCCCTGCATGGCATCTTCGCCATACTGCTTCTGAAGATAATCCCACACTTTGTCATACTGTTCATCGCGGCACACATACACGCCGTTCTTAAGTGACTCAGCATATACTTCAAGGTCAGATCTTCTGCGCATACTTTTGTCAAACTGTGATTCAGTCTCCTTAAGTGCCGCCGATACCGCTCTTGCCAGCCCCTCCGGCGTCTTCTGTGAATACACATTGCACAGCTTGTCAAAAAGCTCATCGGCATGCTTTCCTGCTGCAAGTTCCTGTTCAAGCTTCTCTGCCTGCTGTCCGTTCACCTCTATAAGAGTATCTGTTCTGTCAAGCTTAGTACGGCACATATCAATCTGTGTCTTTACTGACGCCAGTTTTTCCTCAAGTTCCCGCATATGCATTCTGCATGCTGCTGCCTCATCATTCACTCCTGCCAGCTCATCAGACGCATTCTCAGCGACAAGTACCGTATCGGCACCAAGCATTCCCGATATGGCATTCTCGTCGGAAGTTATCTCATTCTTGAGATATTCAGAACGTCCAAGTGCCTTGGATATTCCTGATTCTGCTGCCTTAAGTGCATCTGCTGCTGTATTGGATACGTTCTCCTCATTGGCAAGCAGTGCTTTTGCCTCTGTCATACCCGACAATAATTCATGTCTTCTGATATCATCAGCTGATTTTTTATATGATGCAAGATTTCTCAGTTCCGCAGCTATGTCTTCATGGTCACGGAGTCTGTTATCTATAATCTGGGTTATCTCATCAAACTGCCTCTTATATTCAAGATATTCCCTGTAATCTGCAATGCACTCCTTAAGAGTAAGTTCAAGCCGCAGACTTTCCGAAGCCTGCACAGCAGACGACCTCTCCTGCTCAGATTGCCTGAGAAGCTCCCCGACTTCCTTCATTGAATTCTTCTGTTCGATAATCTCCGCAGTGTCTATGAGCCGATGTTCTCTGTCGGTCTCAATCTGTATTCTCTCAATCGCCTCTGCTGCAGACTGCTCCTCAGCAGCTGTTTCATCACTCTTTTTCCTTGCTGACGCGAGCATCCTTACAAGTCTGGCACTGTTCTCATTTTTATTGCGGTATATACTTTCAAAATCTGACAGTCCCTGTGCGAACTCATCTATGGCCTGTATCTGCATGTCATACTCATCCATAATGGCATGCTTTCTTGAAAGTTCAACAAGCTTATCCTTTATGTCAAGAAGCGTCCTTGCCATGCGGTCATCATCATTACCGTTGCCTGTTATGTTGTGGAAGGATTTCTGGATAATCTCCTCAATAAGCAGATCCTCAACAACCTTTCGGCTTGTCCTGTAATTCGTCTCAAAATACGTTCTTACATGACCTTCCGTCTTATTGATTCCTCTTACGATTTCCCATTCACTTTCATAGATTCCATATCCGCTTATAAAGTTCTGATAATCTCCCTTGCGGTCAAATATCTTTACCGACACTCCGAAATCCTTCTTCTCAAGGTCTCTCAGGTAATCTTTAAGTTCCTGATATGTTACCTTTCTTCCATCCTTTGAAAGCGGCAGATTTCTTATGTCATTATCGCCGAATTCCCTGTAGAATATGACATAGTTAAAATATTCCACTGATGCCTGGTCATTTGCCGAAGCTGCCTGTGAAGCAGCTGATACGGATGAAGCCTGTGACGTTCCCGTGCCGTCCGTATCATATCCATCTGACACTGCTGGCTGCTCTGATGATGTATTTCTTGCTTTGCGTGCGCAAAAGCCCGTAAGCATATATTTGTAATTGTCCTTACGGTAGCATGGATCAAGATTCCACTCTATAAGTGAATGTATCGTTGTATTGCCGCTGTCCCCGCGAAAAAGCTTCTCTATCGGCTGTTTGTCATCAAGTGTGCAGTTTGGAATCATATTCTGCATAAGCAGAAGCATAAGAAGACTCTTACCGCCGCCGTTGGCAAGATCATACAGCGTATTCTTGCCGGAAAAGCGCATCATGAAATCATCATAATACTGGGTTCCAAAGTTATATTTGACATTGTTTACACGTATGCGGTTAATCTGTGGCATCTTCTTCCTCCCTCATTACTTCGAGAAGTCTTCCCTTATATTCCTCAAAATAGTTCTGTGCAAGTGCCCTGAACCTGTCTTTCGGATAATACCTCGTATCAGCCTGCACAAAAAGCTCCTGTCTTACCAGAAAGTTCATAACAAGCTTTACAAAGCCCGTCTTTGAATTCCTGGCGGCACGAAGCCCCTGCGAGTCTTCCACGCTCACAACAGGAAGCCCGTCCCAGCTTAAGGCAATCTGTCTGAAACTGTTTTCTTCAATCTCGTTAAGCACTATCGCCTCACGCCTGTCTGCAATCCCCGTAACTGCAGCATCCGTTCCTGATATTATATCCTCAACCCTTACAAATTCAGAATATGCCGTACTGTCCGATGACTGGTAAAAAAATGTCAGCACATTATATATTACAAAATACGCAAGATACAGCTCCCTGTTATTCCTTATGCCTATCTCGCGCCTCAGTTCCTCATTGGAGTATCCGAATGCCCTGTTATTCTCTCCTGCGCTTACATAGAGGCCGTTAGCATACTCATACATATGTATATTCATCTTTTTAAGAGACATATGTACTATGTCATACACTTCACCGTTATTATTGTATTCCTGATAAAGTGCGGCATTACTGCCCTTTTCCGATATCTCCTCACCCATGAGCAGCTTTGACACAATATCAAGTGCCTTATCAAGATTCCTCTGTTCCATCACTGCCTCCGTTGTCCTGTGTTCTGGCAAGCCTGAATATAAGCTCGCTTACCACTGCTTCTTTGCCAACTTCAACTTCACCGTCAGCCATCTCTATCTCTATCACATATGGATTACCATTCACTCCGGCTGCGCCATCCGCTGCCAGTCCTTCCTTAAGTATGCCGTCAAGGAAACTCTCTTCCGTATCATCCGGACCGCCTATGACATAGCGCCGCTTCTGGCACAGATTAACGAGAAATGAATAATAATCCGCATTGGCAAGTATATTATCTGCCTTTTCTCTGTATCTGTCTTTGAGCCATGCATTATACCATGACAGTGTAAATTCCTGCTTTTCCTCAAGGAGCCTGATTATACTCCGCATGAAAAATATGTAATTATGGCTTATTCTTTCATCTTCCGCCTCATCAGCGAAGATGATATCCTCCTGCGTTCCCGGAGCATCTTCCTCGACTATATCCTGCTTCTGTGTCCTTTGTGTGAGACACTCGTCGATTATTCCAAAATCGAACATCTTAGAAGTCTTTGGCCTGAGCATGGCACCAATCATCATCTCAAGCGGTTTTGTTGTATCTGAACGCACCATCTGCTCAAGAAGCTGTCTGTAGTCACAATGTATTCTCAATCTGCTGAGTTTATTCCGATGTATCACATTATCTGTCAGTTTCTGCAGATCCATGCATGCCCGCAGCAGTTCCCCATGTCTGCTCATTGCCATCTTAAGCTGGTCATCAAGTTCATATATCTCATCAACCGCTCTTCTGTAACCATCCCCCGCATGTGCCGGCGTGCTTTCCATCTTAGCTATTGCCGCATCTATCAGCTCTTTATTTTTTACAAATAATCTCTGCTCGTCATCAAACCACTGCATTCCGTTATCAGTAAAATCCCTGTACGCTTCAAGGCCTGCAAATACATCCGTTGCCAGAAGCCTCTCGACTTCCCTGCGCTCGAGCATAAGTCTCTCGACCTCATCATTGATACGGCCTACTACCTGCGTTCCCCGTCCAAAATCCTGTGACTTGATCATCTTTTCAAGCAGAAGCTGCTGCACGCTTATTCTGCTCTCGTCCTTAATCTCCTTAGTATCAAGATAGAACTCTATCGCATCAGGACTTATTGAATACCACACCGTATTATTGCGTATCGAACTGTCTATCAGCTTCATTCGTGAGACCTTGTGCTTTCTGTCCACAGGGTCATAATATCCGAATTCAAATGGCTTTCCGTCATTTTTTATCTTATCAAATACATAGTCTGCAATATCCCTGCATTCTTCATCTGTCACATTAAGCACAAAATCCCTGCGTATGCATTGTCCTATGAACTCTACATACTCAGGGTACGTCACATCTTTTTCTTTAAAATTATTCTCTTCAATAAAAAAACGCAGGACCGCCATGACGATATAGCCCATGTCAAGATCTGCATACTGGCCCTGCCTGAAATTCTCAAAAGAAATCTCCGTAAGCTTAAAGAACGGATAATACTTCTTCAGGTTCAGCATTCTGACTCTGTGTTCATGCACGATATCATTCTGTAAAACATTTGCCTGCGCCATATTATACTCCATTCTTTTAAAGGTCTACTCTTCCCTCAAGTGCTCTTAAGAGTGTCACTTCATCAATATACTCAAGGTCACCGCCAACCGGAACGCCGCTTGCTATCCTGCTTATAAGTTCCTTGAGCTTAATATCGTTAGGGCCTATGCCAAGCGCCGGTGAGATTGCGCCGTGCAGGACATGGTACACTCCGTCATACTTTCCGGTCTTCTCATAAGCCGCCATATCCCTTGTCGATTCAACTACCATAATGACCTTATGGTTACGCTTTGTACTGCTGCACACCGGGCATAGCTCCGAATCCGTAAGTGCATAGCACTCCGAGCAGTAACGGACATTATTGCGCGCATTCACCATAGTCTGTGCAAGCTGCTCCACGCGCTCCTTAGGCATATTGATAATGTGAAACGCCAGGCGTTGTGCTGATTTAGCACCAACACCCGGCAGAGCGGAAAGTTCTTCTATTAACTTTGTTATCTGACTTCCGTATAAATCCATCGTTACACCGAATCCTTACCACTTTACTTTCATATGTCAGCGACTAGAATGGGAAGCCGCCGCCCATACCGCCAAGACCACCTGTTATCTTGGACATCTGTGACTGTGACTCCTCCTCCATCTTGCGGAGTGCCTCGTTAGTTGCTGCAACTATAAGATCCTGAAGCATCTCTATATCATCAGGGTCAACTACTTCTTCTGAAAGCTTAACACTTAAGACTTCCTTCTTACCGCTTACTGTAACTTCTACAGCTCCGCCGCCGGCTGATGCAGTGAACTCCTTGCTCTCAAGCTCCTTTGTAGTCTCCTCCATCTGTCTCTGCATTCTCTGCGCCTGCTTCATGAGGTTATTCATATTGCCCGGCATCATTCCGCCCGGATATCCGCCTCTCTTTGCCATTATATTAAATCCTCCTTGTCATCATCAATCTCAATATCCATTTTAACTAAATCTCTTATATCTGTAAACATATTCCTGAAATCCTGATCCTCTTTAAGCCTGGATGCCCTGATCTCAACCTCTTTGCCTGTTCGTGCGGCTATCGCAGCACAAATCTGTGCAAGCTGGTCAGGTCTGCTTATATATGAATATGTTGACGGACTGGATGTCATAATCTCTATCCCTGTGTTATTATCGTCAACCTTTACATTAGATGCACGCAGCATCTGTGCAAGGCAGCCATCATCTATATCCGTTACAATATTATTCCACTGTGCGGCTACCTGCCTGAGATCTTCGGGAAGTGCCTTTGGAAGAGGCTTATCATTGTCAGGTGTACTGCCGCCTTCCGTACTCTGTCCCGCTGCGGCAGCGGTATTCGCCGCTGCATTAGAAGCATTCCCCGGGTTAACCGTAAAATTACCATTGTCGAGTCTTTGCTCAAGCTGTGTAATCCTGCTTATTATATCGCTGATATCACGGCTCTGCTCCATCGCCGGGTGTGTGAGCTTAATCAGCGCTATCTCTATCATAATCCTCTTCTGAGTCGAATACTTCACATCATTGGACAGCTCTGAGAATATCCTTATATAACGCATAAGCGTATCATCATCAATAAGTCCGCTCTCTTCCTTAAGAAGTGCCAGATTGTCACTCGACATATCTATTACATCCTGTGCATCCTCTGATGTCTTAATAAGCAGAAGATTACGCAGGTACCACACAAAATCTACAACAAACTGTCCCAGATCCCTTCCCTGCATGATAAGATCCTCAAGCAATCTTATACAGCCCGTGGTATCAGCCGCAAGAACCATTCTTAAGAGCCTTGAAAAGACTTCCGTATCAACTGCGCCAAGCACCTCAAGTACATTATCATACTTAAGATCCTGTCCCAGATAGAATGCCAGACACTGATCCAGCAGGCTGAGTGCATCTCTGAGTGAGCCGTCAGCCGCCTTGGCTATATATCTGAGTGCCTTATCTTCGACATTGATATTCTCAGCCTTCATAAGCTCTTCAAGCCTTGCCGTTATCGTCTCTATTGATATTCTCTTAAAATCATATCTCTGGCACCTTGAAAGGATTGTAATAGGAATCTTATGTGTCTCAGTAGTCGCCAGAATAAATATTACATATGAAGGTGGTTCCTCAAGCGTCTTAAGAAGCGCATTAAATGCACCTATAGACAGCATATGCACCTCATCGATGATATACACCTTATATCTGCCTTCAGTAGGTGAATACTGAACCTCTTCACGTATCTTACGTATATCCTCGACACCGTTATTGGAAGCGGCATCTATCTCTATCACATTCATGGAGCTTCCTGCGGCTATAGACTTACACATTGCACACTCTCCGCATGGTCTTCCGTCAACAGGATGTTCGCAGTTGACTGCCTTTGCAAATATCTTCGCAACTGTAGTCTTACCGGTTCCCCTCGTTCCGCAGAACAGATATGCATGTCCGATTCTGTCAGCCTTTATCTGGTTGCGAAGCGTAGTAACTATTGCGTCCTGGCCTTTGACATCATCAAAATCCGCCGGTCTCCATTTTCTATATAAAGCTGTATATGACATTACAAACTAATCCCCATTCCTGCCCGTCTATCCGGGCATCCCATATCTGTGTACAGGCATCAGTCAAATGTACCGAAGCTTATTCCAAGCAGCTTTGCCTCCCTTACCATTGATGACTGAGGGTCAACAAACTTTAATTTACCTGCTACGTCCTTAAGAGGTACATTGACAATATCACCATTATTAATTCCTACCATATATCCGTACCTGCGGTTAATGATAAGGTCTGCTGCAGCCGCACCGAACCTTGATGAAAGCACTCTGTCATAAGGACATGGGCTTCCGCCTCTCTGCATGTGTCCCGGAATCGTCACACGTACTTCCTGTCCTGTACGCTCCTGTATCTTATGTCCAATCTCATATGATACTGACGGAAATGCCGGTGCCTTACGCTTCTCCTTAAGTTCCTTCTTGGATAAGGCTGCATCCTCCTTAGAGATTGCACCCTCCGCAACTGCTATGATTGAAAAACGCTTTCCTGAGTTATTACGCTTCTCAACCGCCTCAACGACCGCATCTATATCATACGGAATCTCAGGTATAAGTATGATATCGGCACCACTTGCGACTCCGGCATAGAGTGTAAGCCAGCCTACCTTATGTCCCATTATCTCAACGATAAATACTCTTCCGTGTGAATATGCAGTCGTATGGATATTATCTATAACTCCTGCTGCCACTTCCACTGCACTCTGGAACCCAAAAGTCTCCTCCGTACCCCACAGGTCATTATCTATAGTCTTAGGAAGCGAAACAATATT
>ERZ1026888.1454-NODE-1454-length-10252-cov-6.307640_pt1 | contig 10252 bp, 8 predicted proteins | sample MGYA00380174_ERZ1026888 | MGnify/ENA primary metagenome ERZ1026888 (study PRJEB33269, sample SAMEA4719810) | human gut metagenome | biome: human-associated habitat; feature: organic feature; material: feces | place: Cameroon | collected 2013-10 ...
AAGGACTCGATGTCCTTGCCGTTTTTCCAATCCCTCTGAGTGCAACAAGTTGCACCCACCTCCCTTTGCAAGGGAGGCAAAGAGGTTTATTTATATTATTCGGCGCAGTTTAGCCGCTTTATCGACAGTCTGAATACATACTATGGAGATAAGTTATGGTAGCAATTATTGATTACGGTGCGGGAAATCTGTCGAGCGTGAAAAAAGCGCTTGATTATCTCGGCGCTGAAAGTGAAATCACACAGGACAAGGAAAAAATATTATCGGCAAGTCACGTTATTTTGCCCGGTGTCGGCTCGTTTGGTGACGCTATGGAGTCGATGAGAGAAAGAGGTCTTGTTGATACCGTTAAGCAGGCAGCGAGAGAAAAGAATTTTCTCGGCATTTGCCTGGGCTTGCAGTTGCTTTTTGAAAGCAGCGAGGAAAGCCCCGGTGTTGAGGGTTTGGGAATTTTAAACGGTAAAATCAAAACCATTCCCAAAGATAACGGACTTAAAGTTCCGCATATCGGATGGAACAGTGTTTCGCTCAAGCAAAAGGGCGGAATTTTTAAAAATATTGATGACGAAAGCTATTTTTATTTTGTTCATTCGTTTTATCTTGACGGTGCTGACGAGGACGTTGTTGCAGGGGTTACGCAGTACGGCGTGCCAATTGAGTGTGCGGTTCAAAAGGGCAGGCTTTGTGCGGTGCAGTTTCACCCTGAAAAAAGCAGTAAATCAGGTCTTGCGCTTTTAAAGAATTTCTTAAATACGGAGGTAGAATAATATGTACGCTAAAAGAATTATTCCTTGCCTCGATGTGAAAAACGGACGAGTTGTAAAGGGTGTTTCGTTTGTTGATTTAAGAGATGCGGGTGACCCGGTTGAATGTGCGGCGGCTTATGACAGGCAGGGTGCGGACGAGCTTGTTTTGCTTGATATCACCGCCACTCACGAGGGCAGGAGCACAATGCTTGATATTGTTGAGCGTGTTGCGAAAACTGTATTTATACCGTTCACCGTCGGCGGCGGAATAAAAATGGTTGATGATTTCAAGGTGCTTTTAAGAGCAGGTGCGGATAAAATTTCCGTAAACTCTGCGGCAGTTCGCAATCCCGATTTGATTAATGAGGCTTCGTATAAATTCGGCGCTCAGTGCGTTGTTTGCGCTATTGATGCAAAAAGCGACGGCAAAGGCGGCTGGGAGGTTTACCTAAACGGCGGCAGAATCCCGACGGGAATTGACGCTGTCAAATGGGCTAAGGAGGCTGAGCAGAGAGGAGCCGGCGAAATTCTTTTGACCTCTATGGATAAGGACGGTCAAAAAACGGGCTATGATATCGAGCTTACACGTACAATCAGCGAAAATGCAGGCATTCCCGTTATCGCTTCGGGCGGCGCAGGCAAGGCGGAGCATTTTCTTGACGCATTCAGGGCGGGCAAAGCTGATGCGGTTTTGGCGGCAAGCCTTTTCCATTTTAACGAGCTTCCTATTCCCGAGTTAAAAAAATATTTAAAGAAAAATGATATCAGCGTAAGAATATAGATTCTATTATAGGTCGAGATTTATTTGTTTAAATCTCGGCTTTTTTTATAAAAATTAGTAATTTGCGATTTTTTGTTAAAAATACTTTTGAGGTGTTTTTTATGCGAAAAATAGGGAAAACGGTAATTTTTGACAAACCGCCTAAAATTATCGGTCACGCAGGTGTGGCAGGCAAAAAAGAGGGCGAGGGTCCGCTTGCCAAGGATTTTGATATGATTTTTGAGGATACAACTATGGGTCAGCAGTCGTATGAGCTTGCGGAGTCGGCAATGCTTCACGATGCGATTATCAGAAGTCTGTCAAATGCGGGAGTTGCGCCAAGCTCGGTCGATTTTGTATTAAGCGGCGATTTGCTTAACCAATGTATGGGTTCGGCTTTTGCGCTTAAGGATTTGGAAATTCCGTCAATCGGTCTTTTCGGCGCTTGCTCAACCATGGCGCTTTCGCTTTCAACGGGCGCAATGCTTGTAAACGGCGGCGCTTCCTGCGTTGTTTGTGCAACATCAAGCCATTTCTGCTCAAGCGAAAGGCAGTTTCGTTTTCCGCTTGAATATGGAGGTCAACGTCCGCCGACGGCGCAATGGACTGTTACGGGAGCCGGCAGCAGCGTTGTGTCAAACGAGGGCAGGGGTACTGAAATCAAGGCGGTTCAAATCGGAACTATTACCGACCTCGGCATAACGGATGCAAATAATATGGGTGCGGCAATGGCACCTGCCGGTGCTATACTTAGACCATAAGGTTAAGATTTATGACTGATTTTGCCATAGATTTTAAACTTATAATACATTTATGCACTCTACACACAAAAAATAAAAAATCGGTGGTGATAATAATTTAAATTCAAACAATTACTTGTTCGATATTATGAAGATAAGGACAATGGAGAAATTGTTGAATTTATGAAAACAAAATGCTGGAAACAGTTTTAGTAAGCGTTGGAGAAATCTCCAACGCTTTTTTCATAGTTTTTTTGATTGTGAAAGCTTAAGTTAGCCTGAGCGCCGTTACATCACAAAAATTTATATAGATTTTTAAGTATTTGTGTATTATAATAAAAAATGTATAGAAAATGTGGAGGTTTTTTATGAAAATTACTGTAATAGGCGGTGGCGGAGTTCGCTCAATGTTTCTTGCCAAAAGCATTGCGCAAAAGGCTGAAAAATTAAAAATTGACGAACTTTGCTTTATGGATAATAATAAGGAAAAATTAAGAATTTACGGCGGTATGGCAAGTCATGTTGCAAGGCTTCTTTGCCCTAAAATGAAATTTACGCTGACTTCGGATGCGATTGAAGCGGTAAAGGATGCCGATTATGTTATTACCACCATTCGTGTCGGCGAGGACGATATGAGAGCAAAGGACGAAAGAATTGCTTTAAATTACGGCGTTCTCGGTCAGGAAACGACGGGTGCGGCAGGGCTTTCGTTTGCAATGAGAAGTGTGCCGGCTCTTGCCGAATACTGCGAGCTTATCAAAAAATATTCAAAGCCTGATGTTAAAGTATTCAACTTCACTAACCCTGCCGGAGTGGTGAGCCAAACGCTTAGGGATATGGGTTATGATTTTACATACGGAATTTGCGACGCTCCGTCGAGTATGCTGCGTACTTTTGCACTTATGTACGGCGAAAACCCGAACGATATAACGGGCGAGTGCTACGGCTTAAATCATCTGTCGTATTTTAAGAGCATTAAGCTTTGCGGCAGAGAAATTATGAATGAGCTTATTGAAAATGACGATGCGTACAAAAAAAGCGATATGCGTTATTTTGAAAAGGAACTTTTAAGGGACAGAGGTTGCATTTTAAACGAATACCTCTACTACTTTTACTACCGTGAAAAGGCTGTTGAAAATATACTCAAAGCCGATAAAACCCGTGGCGAGCAGATTAGGGATATTAACAAAAATATGACTGCCGAGCTTTCAAAAATGGATATAGAAAATGATTTTGAAAACTGCTTTAAAGTTTTTTGCAAGTGGTACGGTATGCGTGAAGGCAGTTATATGGCGAGTGAAACAGGTGAAAAGCGAAGTCAGCCGTGGCATTTTGATATTTATGAAGAGGATGACGGCGGCTATGCCGGAGTTGCGCTTAAATATATAGAAATTGCTCAAAGCGGAAGTAAGGGCTCAATGATTATGTGTATCCCAAACGAGGGGTCGATAATCGGCTTGAGGGATGATGATATTGTTGAAATAACCTGCGATGTTGACAAAAACGGTGCAACGCCGCACCGCATTGGTGAGGTTGACGAGCAAAACCTTGAGCTTATTCGCAGGGTCAAAAACTATGAAAGGCTGTCATCAAAAGCAATAAGGGAACGAAACAGGACGGCAGCTATTCAGGCGCTCACACTTCATCCGCTTGTAAACAGTTATTCCTTGGCAGTTAAACTTGTTGACGAATATATTAAGCATAATAAAGATTATTGTAACGGTTGGAAATAAAATTAAATTATAAAAATGTCGATATAGTGAGATGAATTTTTATGAATCTGTGGTGGCAGGAGCAAGCCCCTGCCCTACGAAGTTTTTATAAATGTTTATGAATGGGGTAATATTTATGGAGAAAGAGACAAGATATGTTGGCGTTAAGGAAACGCTTGCATACGGTTTTGCAAATGCAGGTCAGGTTTTCGGCTACAATTTGATTGCCGGAGGTTACCTTTCGCTGTTTTTCACAAAGGTTTTTGAAATTCCGCCTGCTGCCGTATCAACAATGATTTTGTTTTTAGGCATTTGGGACACGGTCAACGACCCTCTTATGGGCGGACTTATTGATAAAACACGAACGAGGTACGGAAAACTTCGGCCGTATCTTTTGTTTGTGCCGCTTCCGCTTGCGATAGCTACGATTATGCTTTTTGCAGGGCCGGAGATTTTGGCTGACGCAAAGTCAACTACCGTAAAAATAATTTATATGTATATTTCCTATTTTATTTGGGAACTGTTTTACACTCTCGGCGATGTTCCGTTTTGGAGTATGAGTGCTGCCATTTCGCCGTCACCGAGTGACAGAACGAGAGTTATTTCCGCAGCAAGGTTTTTATCAAGCCTTATCGGCGGTCTTTCAACAACAATGCTTGTTGTTATGATGGATTTGAGTAATAAAGGTGTTTGGCAAATTACTCTTGCACAGGACTTTTTAATTCTCGCCGTGATTGCCGGCGTGTTCGGCATGGGGCTTTTTTCGCTTGCAGGTTTTAAAACAAGGGAAAGAGTAGTTCAAAGCGTTAAAGAACCGTCGCTTATTGATAATTTTAAAGTTCTTGTTAAAAACAAACCGCTTCTTTTAATAATTATCGGCAATGTGCTTTCAAGCTTTGGCGGTATATCAGGCGTTTTCCAAACTTATTACTATTCTGAAGTGCTTGACCTTAACTCTGCCGTTTTGTGGATAACACTTCCTGGCACACTTCTCGGCTTTATTACATATTTGCTCATTCCAAAGCTTAAAGAAAAGCTTGACAATAAGCATATAGTTATGGCAAACATTATTTTTAATGCCGTTTTGGGAGTAATAATATTCTTCTGCGGTCTCGGCTTTTATAAGACTAATGTTATTGCTGTTTCGCTTCTTCTTATGGTTCAGTTTTTCTTACAGTCTTTCTTCCAAACAGTCAACAATGTTATTCCGACGGAAATGATTGGCGACACGGTTGACTATATGGAGTGGAAAACAGGCAAAAGAAACGAGGGTGTCAGCTTTTCCGTTCTTACATTTGTGGGCAAACTTACCGGCTCGCTTTCAACTTCTGTCGGCACGGCACTTTTGCCGCTTATCGGCTTAACATTCACTAAAAATGCAGCAGGTGAATCGGTAGCTGTTAAGGGCGAACATACAGATTTGTGGATATGGGCGCTGTTTATACTCATTCCTAAGCTTTTGGGTCTTGTCACTCTTATTCCTTATGCGTTTTATGACTTGAACGGTAAAAAGTTAAAGCAAATTCGCTCTGAACTTAAAGTGAGAAGAGAGGAAAACGAGGCACTTAACATAAACGGAGGTGGCGAAAATGAGTAATAAATGCCCAAAATGCCAAGCAAAGCTAAGTCCGTTTTATCTTAAACCGACTTGCCCGAAGTGCGGCGTTAATATTATGCAGTACGGCTTTGACGAAAAGCTTGAAGAAGATAAAGTCAAGGCAGAAAAGGAATGGAGCAAACTTGAAAATTCTCTTTTGAATATTAAAAAGTCAACGATAGGCTCACCGTGGACAATAGTAAGGCTTGTTCTCTTTTTCACTCCGCTTGCCTCAATGTGCCTGCCGCTTTTTTGGGCAGGGCATAAAAATGTTTCGCTCATCTCGTTTATAATGAGCATTGTTAATCACGGTCTTGATTTTAAAGGGATAGCAAGTGATAAGTCATATCTTTTTGCAGTCCTTTCGATAATTTGCGTAATTGTTTTCAGTCTGGCTGAAATAATTTGCTCGCTTTTCACTGCAAAAAAAGGCGGCTATAAGAGAAATATTATCGCTTTTTCGCTTAATTTTATTGTTCTTGCCGTGCTGTCGTTTCTTTCAATCGGCTTTGGCGCAAAGGCAAAAATCGGTTTGATTATCACTTTTTTGATTTATCTTGCTAAATTTGTTTTGCACAATATCGTTTCCAAAAAAGGAATTAAGCCGTATAACATTGTTATTGCAGTTGTGATTGCAGGTTCAATTATTGCCTCACTTTTCTGCTTTTATCATTCAAACAAAGTCGTTTATACTGCGCCAAAAGTTGAAAGCTCAAACATAAGCGCCGTTACATTTAATGTTGCTTCCGCTTTCGGCACAAGCTTTGAAGATACAGACAGTATGACGAGGTGCAATCGATTTGCAAATTATATGAATGACGTTAAGCCTGACTTAATCGGCACTCAGGAAATGAATTCTTACTGGCTTAGTGACCTTAAAAATGAGCTTAAAGATTATGAAAGCTACGGCGTTAAGCGTGGCGGCGACAGTGAAGAAAAAAACAGCGAGATGAATGCGGTTTTTTGGAAGAAAAACAAGTTTTCATTGCTTGACAAGAATACGATTTGGCTCAGCAAAACCCCGAATAAAGAAAGCAAATATACTTATTTGGACGAAAACGGCAAAGAGGCAGAGGCAGGTTGCAACAGAATTTGCACCTATGTTGTGTTGACTGAAAAAGAAACGGGTAAAAATCTTGTTTTCTTAAACACTCACCTTGACAACGCATCCGAGCAGGCTTTAAACTTCGGCGCAAATGTTGTTTGCCAAAAGGTAGAAGAACTAAAAAATGAGTACGGCAAAAATGTAAAAATTGTGCTCACGGGTGATTTTAATTCGACTGTGGACTCTGCGGCTTATAAAACAATTGCAAAAATTCTTAATGACAGTACGGATTTTTCAAAGAAAGGCGCAACTTATCAGGAGTGGGGATATTGCTATACTGGGGATGAACCGATTGACTTTATTTTCACGAGCGGTACTCCTTCAAATTATACCGTATTAAACGATTTGAACGGCGGATATATTTCCGACCATTACGGAGTTTTTGCAAGTGTTAAGTTTTAAATTATAGTTTGCGTTTGGGAATAAGCAACCATATCAGTGCTTGAAACCCTTAACGATTCGTTTCTTAATGTAAAACTTTTTGTTTATACTCACAACCATTCTTTTGGTTGCAAAAGAACGGTTGCGCCAAGAAAACAAATCAAGAGGAGTGATGCTTGCGCATCAAGTCCCCTTGATAATCCCCTTTACAAGGTGCGTGACTGCGTCACGATATTGATATCTATTTCAATATTTTAGGCTTCTTTTTGCTAAAATATAATTTATAAAACAAAGGCTCAAGGTTTTTCCTTGAGCCTTTGTTGTTTATTAAAATTTATCTCCAACGCTTTTTAAGTTCAGTCATCTTTTTTCTTTTTGGTTATTACAAATGCAAGGGCAAGGAGGGTGGCAACGGAAGCTGAACTTACGAGTGCCGTGTTGTTGCCCGTATTCGGCGAAGTTTTAGATTTGTTTTTCTTTTTAGTTGATTTTACGGTTGTGTTGTGATTTTCGTTGTAATCGGTGGCAGCGTTAACATTTTTATCCGAAATGTTTTTTGTTGTTGACACCGTTGTTAATTCTGTTGTTGATTGCGTTGTCGGTTGAGTTGTCGGCGGCTCGGTAGTAGGCGGAGTCGGATTTTTAATCCAGTGAGCAGTCAAGCTAAGCGTTGAAATAACAGGTAAAGAAAAATCATATTCATTTTCACCGTTAAACCAGCCGTCAAAAGTATAACCGTCTTTTGTAGGCGTAGGCAATGTTAGCTTTTGACCTCTCAAAATATATTCTTTATCGTTACCGTTTCCGCCGTCTAAATCAAGCGTAACTTCAACCTTTGCGCTGTCGGCTATCGTTCCGTTTCCCGAAACATTGCCATAGAATGTTCCGCCTGTTATTGTGCCGTTGTTTTCAACATTACCTTTAAAAATACCGCTGATTATATTGCCGTTGCAGATAATATTGCTGTTAAGCGTGAAGTAATCAAACTCAATATCACCGTCAATTATCATATTGTCTTTTATTTCAATTTTGGCATTTTCCTGTGGCTGTGAAAATTCAAGTTTACCCGTGACTTTTGCATTACCACCGATATACGCACGGCTGTCGCTTGTCAATTCGTCAATCATAATCGTGCCTTGAAATTCAGAGTTGCCGTTAATTTTTGTTTCGGCGTTTCCTTTTGAAATAATATCGCCGATGAATTTTGAATTGCCGCTGAGTGCCATTTTTGAATCAGGTTCTGTACGAAGATTATATCCGTTTTGAAGCGTGCCTGCGTACATATTAAATGAACCGTAGTTTTTAATTGAACATTCAAGCTTGCCGCTGTCTAAGCAATCAGTAATTGTAAGGGATGCATTGTTTTTAACCGTAATTGCATAATCACTTGTATTGCTTTTTATCGTTTTACCGTTTAGGCAAATGTTCATATCATTGCTTACAGTCTGTGTTGTAGCAAGATTAATGTCGTTTGCAAGGTAATAATTTCCCGAAGCGGTAGGCAAAGAATCCGTGCTGTTCCACTTGGTCCATTCAATATTTTTATGCGTGTCGTGACCGTTAAAGTCAGTGTTGCCGCCGCATACACAGTGCATGATGTGCTTATTAATGCTCCACATATACATACAGTCCATAACCACCATATATTCATCACGGGAATTATGGTGAACTATTGCAATGCTGACTTTTTTACCTGAATAAGCAGACAAGTCAACTTCTACTTCTTGCCAAACATCCCTGACATCCGTGCTGTTGCCAAGTTCACTTTGAGTGAAATCAAAATCATCACCGAGCTGGGTGTAGCTGTTTCCGCCGTCGGTCGAAATATATATACCGATTTTATCTTTAAGATACCCTCCGTCAAATGCTACAATATCAAAAGTAAGAGCGTAATTTTTTTTGGCATTAAGATTTTGTTCGGGTAAAATCAGCCAGTTGTTAGGCTCTAATGCTTGTTGATTGTATCCACCGTATCTTAAAAAAGAATTTGAATGGATTGATTCATTACCATGGTGCGTTGAATTATCGATATTTTCAAAACTTATTTCTTCTTTCACTTTCCACCACTTGTAGCCGTCGCCGTCGTTGTCAATATTTTGCCATGTTGACGGTATGCCTTGCTCAAAACTCTCACTCCATTCAACATTCCAACCCGGTTTTTCGTGCTCACTTGGAGCAACTCTTATTTTGATGGGTGATGTGCTTTGGCTGTTGCTTGCAAAAACTATGGTTGGAACAGTAGCGATAACCAAACATATCGCAACAACAATGCTGATTATTTTCTTTTTCATTTAGTTTTCCCCTTTCAAATAATCATTTTTGTATTTTCCCATAAACAAAATAACGCTTTGCTTTAGCACCTCCATTTGTGATTTTAAATAATATTCGTCCTCAAACATTGCATAGTGCACGCCGGCTCTGACAATAATGAAAATAAGCCCGGTTGTGATTTTATAAGGTATTCCTATTTTTGCCTCCAACGATTTTGCGTATGCAGTGTATCTTTCGTTTACGCCCTCAAAAAACTTTTTCCCATGCTCAATATATTTTGGGTGAGTATATACTTGGTACATAAGCCTGTATTTTTTGCCGTGCTTTTCGGCTGTCCAATACGGTACTTCTTCAATAAATCGCATAACATCCTTTGCATCTGTCGGCGCGATTTGCATAAAATCATCCTCAACCTTAGCCATACAGTATGCAGTTGACTGAATGATTAAATCGTCCAAATCGTCAAAATATTGATATAGCGTTGCCGATGTGCAACCGCAAGCTTCGGCAATTCCACGAATACCGACTGAGTGTAGTCCGTTTTCGGCAAAACAGTCAAATGCCTTTTCCATAATTTCAATCTTTTTGGCAAAATATTGCTTTTCGTTTCTCGTTCTCATTTTATCATTTCCTTGTATATTTCATTTATTAATCAATCGTTCGATTATATTATAGCATACAGGGAATGATAATTGCAATACGTTTTTGTATTGAATTTGATATGGCGAGCATTAATTATCTGTTGAATGACAAATATATAAAATATAAAATTTATTGTAATTATTCATACTATATGATAAAATAAATGTGTAAAGGAGTGATACAATGTCCCCAATTGAAACAAAAAGAACGGCTGCAATCAAAGTTGCAGATACATTGAATAGTATTGAAGGCGTGCCTGTATCAGCCTTTGCAAAGGAGCTTTCTGCAAAATGGGCAA
>ERZ1026888.1455-NODE-1455-length-10247-cov-3.576432_pt1 | contig 10247 bp, 9 predicted proteins | sample MGYA00380174_ERZ1026888 | MGnify/ENA primary metagenome ERZ1026888 (study PRJEB33269, sample SAMEA4719810) | human gut metagenome | biome: human-associated habitat; feature: organic feature; material: feces | place: Cameroon | collected 2013-10 ...
ATGTTGGTCAGCATGTTGGTGTCGACAACCTTAGCCTTGGTACAGAGATTGAACTCTCCAACAACTTCGGCTCCACCTACGGCTTCAAGTGTCGTCCATGTTTGGGTGTGAAGTGGGATTTTTAGTTTTTCAGCATATTAACTAAGGAATACTATTCTATTCTAATTATAGACAACAATGGCACTATTAGAAAAACTCTTCGGCTTCGACCATCAGAAGCACAAAATCAAAACTGAGGTAATGGCTGGCGTCACCACATTCCTCACCATGGCTTACATCCTTGCCGTAAACCCAAGTATCTTTGCCAATCTTGCAGGCATGGGCATGGACACCAATGCCGTGTTCACCTCTACTGCGTTGGCTGCCGTTATCGGTACAATGATAATGGCTATCTATGCAAAGAAGCCTTTCGGACTTGCTCCAGGTATGGGTCTCAATGCGTTCTTTGTATTCACCGTCTGCCTCACCATGGGCTACTCGTGGCAGTTTGCTCTGACGGCAATCCTTATCGAGGGTATCATCTTTGTGTTGCTCACTCTCACCAAGGTTCGCACACTTATCGTTGATGCTATTCCTGCTTCTATAAAGCGAGCTATCGGAGCTGGAATCGGACTCTTCATAGCCTTCATCGGACTCAAGAATGCAGGCATCATCGTAGACAATGCAGCCACCTTCGTTAGCATTGGCGACATGACCCACGGCACAGCCTTGCTCGGTGTTATTGGCATCATCATCACCTCTGTGCTCGTTATAAAGAATGTGCCAGGAGCATTGCTCATTGGTATTCTCGCTACTGCCTTGTTGGGCATTCCTATGGGCATCACTTCGTTCTCAGGCATCGTCGACACACCTCCTTCCATCAGCCCTTTGTTCTGTCAGTTTGAGTTCCACAACATCCTGTCGTTCGACATGCTCGTAGTGGTATTCACCTTCCTCTTTGTCGATATGTTCGACACCATGGGCACCCTCGTTGGCGTATGTACCAAGGCAGGCATGATGCGCCCCGATGGTCGTATTTCCGGACTCAACAAAGCGTTTATGGCAGACGCTATTGCCACCATTTTTGGCGCATGCATAGGTGCAAGTACCACCACCACATACGTAGAGAGTGCGTCGGGTGTAGCGTTGGGCGGACGTACCGGTCTCACAGCCTTCTCTACCGCTGTTTGCTTCATCATAGCGTTGTTCTTTGCTCCGATCTTCCTTTCCATTCCTGCAGCAGCCACCACACCTGTGTTGCTCATCGTAGGTTTGTTTATGATGTCGCCAATCAAGGACATCAACCTCAACGACTATGCCGAGTCGATACCTGCATTCATCACCATCATCATGATGCCTTTGGCTTATAGCATCTCCGATGGTATTCTCTGTGGTGTAATCTCCTACGTGGCTATCAACAGCCTTTGCGGTAATTGGAAGAAGCTCAACCCTACGCTCTGCATCCTCGCTGTGCTCTTTGTGATGAAATACATTTTCATCTAAGCGCATCATTGAAGCCCACAACTCTTAAAATCTAAGAATAAACCAAGTAGCAAGTCTATCTCAGGCTTGCTATTTTTTTTAAAAGGTAAAAAGGTAAAAAGGGTAAACAGGGCAAAAACGGTAAAAGGGCGATTCCACTTAAACGCCAGCTTTCTGCAAACGATTACGGATAAGAATTGTTAACAGAGCTACATATTTCTTTAATTATTTTGATGATTTATTTGTAGTTTAGAAATATAGTATTAATTTTGCATTTGTAAACTCGACATTACAAATATGTGAGCTATACACCCTTATCCATCATCATAAATGAGTAGCAAAATAAATCACGACGGCATCGTCGACAAAATAGAGGTAGATACCGTTAAAGTGCGCATATTGCAGACATCTGCTTGTGCCGCTTGTGGACTCGCAAAACATTGCAGTTCGTCGGAGAGTAAAGAAAAGATTATCGATGTGCATACCGATGTGCAAGGTTACGAAGTTGGCCAACACGTAGTTGTTTCCGTTTCAGCCTCCATGGGCTATAAAGCCGTATTGATAGGCTTCGGATTGCCATTCCTATTGTTGGTAGCAGTAATAATCCTGGTCAACAATCTCACGGGCAACGAACCTCTTTCCGCTCTCTTGGGCTTGGGAGTCCTTGTGCCTTACTATCTTTTGCTATATTTCAATAGAGATAGGATAGGGAAGTCGTTGTCGGTAGAGATAACGCAAACAAAATACTAAAATAATGAACTAAAACAAGTTAATAAATTATGAATTTCATTTTGATCGCAGTAATCGTGTTGGGAGCGATAGCGCTCATCTCAGCCATTGTGCTGTATGCCGTTTCCAAGAAGTTTGCTGTTCAGGAAGATCCACGTATCGGACAGGTAGTAGAACTATTGCCTGGTGCCAACTGTGGTGGCTGTGGCTTTGCCGGTTGTGCTGGTATGGCCGACGCTTTAGTTAAGGGTGCCGACCTCGGTAGCATCGACGGACTTATGTGTCCTGTTGGTGGAGCCGATGTTATGGGCCAAGTTGCCGACTTGCTCGGCATGGCTGTTGCCAACACCGACCCTATGGTGGCTGTTGTTCGTTGCAACGGTACATGCGAGCATCGTCCACGCATCGTAGAGTATGATGGCTTGCATTCTTGTCAGGCTGTCAATGCTACCTGTGCTGGCAAAACCGGTTGCGGATTCGGTTGCCTCGGATGTGGCGACTGTGTTGCTGCTTGCCAGTTTGGTGCCATCACCATGGACGAGGAGACAGGCTTGCCTGTAGTCGACGAAGAGAAGTGTACCGCTTGTGGTGCATGTGCCAAGGCTTGTCCTCGCCACATCATTGAGCTACGCAAAAAGGGACCTAAGGGTCGCCGCGTTTATGTTCAGTGTGTCAACAAGGACAAGGGCGCTGTTGCCAAGAAGGCTTGTGCCGTAGCTTGTATCGGTTGCGGTAAGTGCCAGAAGGTTTGCAACTTCGATGCCATCACAGTTGAAAACAATGTGGCTTACATCGACTTCAACAAGTGCCACATGTGTACCAAGTGCGTCGACGAATGTCCTACAGGCGCTTTGGTAAAAGTTAATTTCCCTGTACGCAAGCCAAAGCCAGAGGCTGCTCCTGCTGCTCCTGCCGAGGCTGCTGCTACCACCACAACAGAAAACAAGGAGGCTTAAGCATGAAACTGAAAACTTTTAGCATGGGTGGTGTACACCCAGAGGAAAACAAGATTACTGCTGAGGTTGCTACCGTTGTAGCTCCATTGCCACAGCAGGCAATATTCCCATTGAGCCAGCATATCGGCGCACCTGCCAAGCCTGTCGTTAATCGTGGAGACAAGGTAAAGGTTGGTACTCTCATTGCCGAGGCAAATGGATTCGTATCTGCACCTATCTATTCTTCAGTATCGGGAACAGTATTAAAGGTCGACACCGCTATCGATGCCACAGGCTATCGCAAGCCTGCCATATATATTAATGTAGAGGGCGACGAGTGGGAAGAGAGCATCGACCGCAGCGAAACTCTCGAAACTCTCGACAAGCATCCTGAGCTCACACCTGAAGAAATCGTCAACCACATCAAGGTGGCAGGCGTAACAGGTATGGGTGGTGCTGGCTTCCCTACATTCATCAAGCTTTGCCCTCCTCCTACCGCAAAGGCCGAGTGCGTAATCCTTAATGGTGTAGAGTGTGAACCATATATCACCTCCGACTACCGTCTTATGATGGAACATGCCGACGAGATTCTCGTAGGTCTTGACCTCCTGATGAAGGGTGCCAAGGTAGAGCGTGGCTACATCGGTATCGAAGACAACAAGCCTGAGGCTATCAAGCTCTTTGAACAGAAAACAGCCAACGACCCACGCATCGAGATCGTAGCTTTGGCTAAGAAATATCCACAGGGTGGCGAAAAACAGTTGGTTGATGCTGTTATCAACCGTCAGGTTCCAGCTCCTCCAGCTATTCCTGTTAATGTTGGCGCCATCGTTCAAAACGTAGGTACTGCCTACGCTGTTTACCAGGCTGTTATGAAGAATAAGCCATTGTTCGAGCGCTACACCACCGTTACAGGTAAGCAACTCAAGAATCCGGGCAACTTCCTCGTTCGTATGGGAACACCGATGCGCGAGCTTATCGACCTCTGTGGCGGTATGCCTGAGGGCGACAACAAGGTGTTGGCTGGTGGTCCGATGATGGGTAAGTCGGTAGTTTCTACCGATGTCACCGTATGCAAGGGCACCAACTCTATCACCATCCTCACCGATGCCGACGCCCACCGCAAGGCTGCTCAGCCATGTATTCGTTGTGGCAAATGTGTTAGCGCATGTCCTATGGGTCTCGAACCATACTTGCTTGCAACACTTTCTTCATTCAAGGAGTGGGAACGTCTTGAGGCAGAGCAGGTTACCTCTTGTATCTCTTGTGGCTCATGCCAGTTCACATGTCCTTCACATCGTCCTATTCTCGACAACATCCTTCTGGGCAAGGGCGTCGTAATGGGTATCATCAAATCAAGAAACGCTAAGAAATAAAATGGGTAAGTTAATAGTTTCGCTGTCACCACACGCACATGGTGCCGACAGCGTAGAGAAGAATATGTATGGCGTTGTGTTGGCATTGATGCCAGCCTTGCTCGTTTCGTTCTTCTATTTCGGTCTTGGCTCAGTAGTGGTATGCCTGTCGAGCGTGGCAGCATGTATGTTCTTCGAGTGGGCCATATCAAAGTGTATAATGAAGCGTCAGCCATCTCTCACCGATGGTTCGGCTATCGTAACGGGATTGCTTCTTGGCATGAACCTTCCAAGCAATTTCCCTATATGGATGATCATCATCGGTGCCTTGGTAGCCATTGGCATTGGCAAAATGACCTTTGGCGGATTGGGCAGCAATCCTTTCAACCCTGCTTTGGTGGGTCGTTGCTTCCTTTTGGTAAGCTTCCCTGCAGCCATGACCTCATGGCCTGTAGTTGGTCAGCAGGCAGCATACCTCGATGCAGAGACTGGTGCCACACCATTGAGCCTTATGAAGTGGGCTATCAAGAGTGGCGACGCCAGCGTGTTGGATAAGTTGCCATCGTCTGTCGACATGCTCCTTGGCAATGTGCAGAACGGTATGGGAGCCGGCACCCTTGGCGAAATCTGTGCTTTGGCTTTGCTCCTTGGTTTGGCTTACATGCTTTGGAAGAAGATCATCACATGGCACATCCCTGTTTCCATCCTCGCCACAGTATTCGTGCTCAGCGGTTTGCTCCATCTTGCAAGCCCAATATACGCCAATCCTGTACAGGTGTTGTTGAGCGGTGGTTTGATGCTTGGAGCCATCTTCATGGCTACCGACTATGTCACCTCGCCAATGACCCACAAGGGACAGCTCGTCTATGGCGTTGCCATCGGTGTGTTGACAATCGTTATCCGTAATTGGGGTTCATATCCAGAGGGTATGTCGTTTGCCATATTGATAATGAATGCCTTCACCCCTCTCATCAATACATATATCAAACCAAAACGCTTTGGTGAAGTGCCAGCAAAGCAGAAATAAATAGTGGGAGGAACAAACAAATGGAAAAACTCAAATCATCACTTACCAATATGGTTCTCGTCCTCGTGGGCGTGGCTGTAGTAATAGGAGCCGTATTGGCTTGGGTAAACAATATCACAGAGAAACCTATCGCTGAAAAGGCGCAGCAGACTCTTGCTGCAGGTATCAAGGAGGTTATGAACTCTACCGATATCAAGGTTGAAGACCCCGACACCGTAAAAATGGAAATACAGGGCAAGGAGAGCATCTTTACTATCCACAATGTATACACCACAGACGGTGCCTATCTTGGTTCGGCTGTCGAGAGCACCACAATGGGCTTCGGTGGCGACCTCAAGGTTCTTGTAGGCTTCAATGCCGAGGGCACAATTCTTGGCTACACCATTCTTCAGGCTTCCGAAACTCCAGGTCTTGGAGCTAAGGCCGACAAGTGGTTCCAGAAAGACGGCAAGGGAAACATCATCGGCAAGAGCCTTGCCAATGGCGACCTCAAGGTCAACAAAGATGGTGGCGACGTAGATGCCATCACAGCCTCTACCATCACCTCTCGTGCCTTCCTCAAGGCTGTCAACCAGGCTTACTCTGCATATCAGGACAATCATGCAGCCAGCGCTAAGGGCGCCGATGGCGCAAGCGGTGCATCTGTTCAACATAATTAATATTGTAGCATCATGAACTATATAAAAACCATTACCAACGGCATTCTGAAGGAGAACCCTACCTTTGTACTCCTTCTCGGTATGTGTCCTACATTGGCAACTACCACCAGTGCCATCAATGGCCTCTCTATGGGATTGGCCACTATGTCGGTGCTCATCTGCACTAACTTCGTGATTTCCTGCATCAAGAATATCACTCCTGACAAGGTGCGCATACCAGTATTCATCGTAGTCATTGCAGCCTTCGTAACAATCCTCCAGATGTTTATGTCGGCTTATGCTCCAGACTCTATCAACAAGGCGTTGGGCATCTATATTCCACTTATCGTGGTAAACTGCTTGATCCTTGGCCGTGCAGAGAGCTTCGCTGCCAAGAACACCCCAGTAGCCAGCCTCTTCGATGGCATCGGCATGGGTCTTGGCTTCACCCTCGGCTTAACATTGCTCGGTTGCGTTCGCGAGTTGCTCGGTGCAGGCAGCCTCTTTGGCTTCGCTTTGCTCCCTGAAACCACCAACCTACTGTTGTTCGTGTTGCCTCCTGGAGCATTCATCTCTTTGGGCTATCTCATTGCCATTATCAACAAATTTAAAGCATAAGGAGAATATATTATGGAATACATATTGATTTTCATTTCAGCGATATTCGTCAACAATATCATCCTTTCGCAGTTCTTGGGTATCTGCCCATTCCTTGGAGTATCCAAGAAAGTAGACACCGCCTTGGGAATGGGAGCTGCAGTAGCTTTCGTGTTGACATTGGCAACCGTCGTCACCTATCTTTTGCAGATCTACGTGCTCAATCCTTTCGGCTTGCAGTATCTGCAGACCCTGTCTTTCATCCTCGTCATCGCAGCCTTGGTTCAGATGGTTGAGATTGTGTTGAAGAAAGTGTCGCCAGCCCTTTATCAGGCTCTCGGCATCTTCCTTCCTCTTATCACCACCAACTGTGCTGTGCTTGGTGTAGCAATCCTCGTTATCCAAAAAGACTTCTCTTTGGTTCATAGCATTGTCTACGCTTTCTCTACCGCCATTGGCTTTGCTTTGGCAATGGTAGTCTTCGCAGGTTTGCGCGAGCAGCTCTCTTTGGTTCGCATCCCTAAGGGCATGCAGGGCATGGCTATCGTTCTTGTAACAGCCGGCTTGCTCTCTTTGGCTTTCATGGGTTTCAGCGGAGTAGACGGAGGTTTGAGAGTAGTATTCGGATTAGAATAAACTAACCTTTCCATACTGCAATCATTTGCGGTAAATAAATTGAATAAGCCCGATAAATGGCAGCTTCATAGCTCACCGTTTATCGGGCGTTTTTTTGTTTAAGCCTGGAAGACTTAAAATCCTTAATGACATAATGACTAATGACATAATGACCACGATTTTTGTTCGACTAATAGACGAAGTAAATATGTCTCAAAAATGCGACTAGTCTTGATGCCCAATGCGACTAGTCTTGATGCCCAATGCGACTAGTCGCAAAGAACAACGAGACTAGTCGTATAGACCATCGTGACTACTTTCTTCTACAATATTCTTTCCAGCTTTGTTGTAATGTCAGATAAAAGTAGTATATTTGTGGCTACTAAACAATCAAAGCGTATAATATAGCCGAACATCATGGAACAAAATATACAACTTCGTCAGGCATGGGACTTTGTAGAGAATACTGGGCGTAGCGTTTTCCTGACAGGAAAAGCGGGGACTGGTAAAACAACATTCTTGCGCACGGTGGTGAAAAAGAGTTGCAAGCAGACTATTGTGCTTGCTCCTACTGGTGTGGCTGCCATAAATGCAGGCGGTGTTACTATTCATTCTTTCTTCCAACTTCCATTGTCGCCGTATCTTCCTGGCACTAAGGTGAACACGATGTTTAACTTTAGCAAGGAGAAACGAAAGATTATTGCTTCGCTCGATATGATTATCATTGATGAGATTTCGATGGTGCGCAGCGACTTGCTGGACGCTATGGATGCCGTGTTGCGCCACTTCCGCGATTGGCGTAAGCCTTTTGGCGGTGTGCAACTGCTGATGATTGGCGACTTGGCGCAGCTTACTCCTGTGGTTACTCCTGAGGATGAGGCGGTGCTGGGCAATACGTATTCTACTCCTTATTTTTTTGGTAGTAAGGCTTTGGCGGATGTTGACTATGTGACTATTCAGCTGGATAAGATTTATCGTCAGCAGGATAATGCCTTTGTGGGCATACTGAATCGTGTGCGCGAGGGACATCTTTCGCTCGACGAGCTGAATAGTTTGAACAAACGGTATATTCCTGATTTTTCACCAAAGACGGAGGAGGGGTATATTCGGCTGACTACTCACAACCGCATGGCTGACCATCAGAACGAAACGGAACTGAGGAGGCTGCAGGGGCGTGAGTGGTGTTATGATGCCGAGATTACGGGCTCTTTTCCTGAGTATTCGTTTCCTACTGCGCAGCATCTGGTGCTGAAGTTGGGGGCGCAGGTTATGTTTGTGCGCAACGATGCTACTCCGCAGCATCTATATTATAATGGTATGATTGGGCATGTGGTTTATGCCGACGACAAGGAAATCCGTGTGCTGGGAGTGGGGCAGACGGAGCCTATAGTGGTGGAGAAAACGGCTTGGCAGAACGAACGCTACACGGTGAACGAGAAGACTAAGGAGATAGAGACTGAGGTGCTTGGAGAGTTTAAGCAGTATCCTCTGCGTTTGGCTTGGGCAATAACCATTCATAAGAGCCAGGGACTGACTTTCGATCGTGCCATCATCGATGCTGGCAGCTCGTTTGCTCCTGGTCAGGTGTATGTGGCATTGAGCCGTTGTCGTAGTCTTGAGGGCTTGGTATTGTCGTCGAGAATAGGTCAGAGTGCGATAATTGGGGATAATGACGTGGAGCATTATATGGCTAATCAAGAGCTTGAAGCGCAAAAGAGTATTGCGGTGTTGCCCGACCTGAAAGAGGAATATCATCGCTCTCTGCTCATTGAAATGTTTGATTTCTCAGGCTTGCAGCGTCTTGAGGATGCCATATTGCGATTGCTGCTTGAACATTTCTCGCAGGCTTTCTCGCAGTTGGCTTCGCTACATCGCACAGCTGCAGGCGAGCTGAAGACCCGTGTGACGGATGTGGCTGGCAAATGGCAAACTCAAATTGCTATGATGACAATAGAGCAGCTACATTCCGAGGCTTTCCTTGAGCGTGTGCAGCGTAGTGCCGACTATTTCTCAGAAGCATTGATAAGCATTCTTTCCAAGCCTCTGTCGTTGGCGCTTTCCGCTCAGAGCGAAAACAAATATGCCATGAAGAGAATGAAGGATGTGGGTGGCGACCTGAAGATACAATGGCGCACGAAGGTGCTGTTGTTGCAGTCGATGGGCGAGAAGCCTTTTTCTACAACTATCTATCTTGATGAAAAGCGCAAGGCTGTGATGGATGCTCTGGATGAGGACAAGGGTAAGGGTTCGTCGCGCAAGCCTCGTGAGCGTAAGCAAAAGGTGGCGGCAGAACCAAAAGAGCGTAAAGAGAAAACGTGGGAACTGTCTTATCGCCTGTATTGCGAAGGAAAGAAGGTTGACGAAATAGCCAAAGAGCGTAGCCTAACCCAGGCTACTGTTATCAGCCATCTGTCGCGCTATGTGCGAGAAGGGAAAATCAGCATCTCTGCCTTGATAGATGAAAAGAAGATTCCTGTAATCTCCCGTGCTATAGCCGATGTGCGTAGTGCCAATGCCGACAGTGGCTCTCCGCTCACCCTCACAGCTGTTAAAGAACTGTGCCCCGACAACATCTCGTACGAGGATATAAGACTCGTGTTGGAGGGGATGGAGTAGAGAGCCTCACCCCCAACCCCTCTCCAAAAGAGAGGGGAGTAGATAGCCTTTGTGGGTAGTGTTTAGTGTTTAATGTTTAATGTTTAGTGTTTAAACTTGGAGTTGAACACGAATCGAATGAATGACACGAATGAGCCCTGTGGGCTCTGCTGCTTGCGTTTCTTGCTTGAGGGTTTAATCAACATTCGGTTGATTCACGTTGATGCAAGATTTTTAGGTGTGTCGGTCTTGACATTTTAACTCAAGCAGCGAGCACTCGGAGATATTCATTTCT
>ERZ1026888.1458-NODE-1458-length-10215-cov-5.194390_pt1 | contig 10215 bp, 8 predicted proteins | sample MGYA00380174_ERZ1026888 | MGnify/ENA primary metagenome ERZ1026888 (study PRJEB33269, sample SAMEA4719810) | human gut metagenome | biome: human-associated habitat; feature: organic feature; material: feces | place: Cameroon | collected 2013-10 ...
AGAGGGCTTTTACCACACAGATATTTCCTGCTTTAGTGTTTTCAAATGAAGGAGGCTATAGACTATTGTATTGACAATGATATTCTGAAGGAGTTTCTAAAGACTTACAGAAGTGAGGTGACGAAGAGTATGCAGTTAAATTATGAATTTGACAGGCAGCTTGAGCTTGAAAGAGCTGATGCTATCGAGGAAGGCTTAGAACAAGGCTTAGAACAAGGAATAGAATTGATTAACCAGCTAAATCAGATTTTATTGTCCGAGGGCAAATATGATGAATTGCAGAAAGCTTCAAAGGATAAGGAGTATCAAAAAAAGCTTCTTGCAGAGTATGGACTTCTCAATGAGAAGCAAGGTGAATAAATGAGACAAAAAGAACTCGAAAAATGGTTAAAGATAGTAATAATAGCGGTAGCACTTTGCGGATTAGTGGTCTGTGCGGTTGCCATACCATGGATAGGGCATGTGCTTATTGCGTCTGATCCGCAGATTTCTGATATGTATATACCATGGCTTGTTATGTTTATCATCAGTGCAATTCCGTGCTATGTTATATTGTATCTGGGCTGGAGAGTAGCTGTAAATATCGGAAAAGACAGGTCGTTTTCATTAGAGAATGCAAGACATATAAAGCTGGCATCGAAAATAATTCTGTTTGATGCATTGTATTTTTTTGTTGTGAATGTCTGCATGTGGAGGATATATGTGAATCATCCGGGGGTGATACTGGCGCTTGTGTTCATAGTGTTTGCCTGTGTTGTGGCATCGGTCGTGGCGGCGGTTTTGTCACATCTTGTGGTAAAGGCCGCAGATCTGCAGGAGCAGAGTGATTTGACAATATAGCGTGTGCGCTACAGTTTTATTTGAGCGGGAGAGATACATGGAAGGCGAGATTATTTTTAACATAGACGTAATGCTTGCAAAGAGAAAGATGAGTGTTACGGAGCTGTCGCAGCGTGTGGGAATCACCATGGCAAATATATCAATTTTAAAAAACGGCAAGGCAAAGGCAATCAAGGTATCCACGCTTGCAAAGCTATGTGAAGCACTTGACTGTCAGCCGGGAGATTTGCTGGAATATAGAAATTGCTCTTGCGATAATGGAGAAAATATAGTATCATAAATGATTGGCGTGCGCCATCTTGGGCGTACAAACAGAAACGTATTATGGGAGGCAATTGACAGATGAATAATTATGATGTGATAATCATTGGAGCAGGACCGGGAGGTATCTTCGGAGCATATGAGCTTATTGAGAAGAATCCTGACTGCAAAATAGCGGTTTTTGAGGCAGGACATGAGCTTGCTAAGAGAAAATGTCCTATCGACGGAAAGAAAATAAAGAGCTGTATTTCCTGCAAGAGCTGTTCTATTATGAGCGGTTTTGGCGGGGCAGGTGCTTTTTCAGACGGAAAATACAATATCACAAATGATTTTGGCGGCACCTTGTACGAGCATATCGGCAAGCAACCGGCCATTGATCTGATGGAATATGTTGACGAGATTAATATGAAGTACGGAGGTGAGGGTACAAAGCTTTACTCTACAGCCGGCACAAAGCTCAAAAAGGTCTGCATGCAGAACAAGCTCAAGCTTTTGGATGCATCGGTCAGACATCTCGGAACTGACATAAACTATGTTGTTCTGGAAAATATGTATGCACATCTGAAGGATAAGGTGGATTTTTATTTCGATACACCTGTTGAGTCGGTAGAGGTGCTGTATGATGAGAATACGGCAGGTGCTGATGATTGCAGTTCAAAAGAGGCTCACACAGACAATGTATCCGGATATGCAGTTAAAACAGCGGATAGCACATATGAGAGCAGATACTGTATCATCTCAGTTGGAAGAAGCGGAAGCAAGTGGATGGAGAAGGTCTGCAATGACCTTGATATCCCAACCAAGTCAAACCGTGTGGATATCGGTGTGCGTGTTGAGCTTCCGGCCCTGATTTTCTCACATCTGACAGATGAGCTGTATGAGAGCAAGATTGTATACAGAACACAGCTTTTTGAGGATAATGTGCGTACATTCTGCATGAATCCGCATGGCATCGTGGTAAATGAAAATACAAACGGCATCGTAACAGTAAACGGACACAGCTACGAGGGAGCAGACAAGCAGACTGAAAACACGAACTTTGCTCTTCTTGTTGCGAAGCATTTTTCAGAGCCATTCAAGGATAGCAACGGATATGGTGAGAGCATCGCGCGCCTTTCAAATATGCTTGGTGGCGGTGTAATTGTACAGCGCTTTGGTGATCTTGTGAGAGGGCGTCGAAGCAATGAGAAGCGTATTGAGGAAGGACTCGTTACTCCTACACTTTCAGCTACACCGGGAGACTTAAGCCTGGTGCTTCCAAAGAGAATCCTGGACGGAATCATTGAGATGATTTACGCGCTCGACAAGATAGCACCGGGAACTGCAAATGACGATACCTTGCTTTACGGCGTAGAGGTCAAGTTCTACAACATGGAGGTAGAGCTTAACGATAAGCTTGAGAGCAAATATAAGGGACTTTACATCATCGGAGACGGAAGCGGTGTGACACATTCACTTTCACATGCGTCGGCAAGCGGTGTGTATGTTGCGCGTGAGATCGAAGCGGAGAGATAACTGCCATTATAAAGATGTGCTATATATAAGCAATGATCGAGAATGTATAGATTTAAAATGATATGTGAGAACATAATATTTCTATAATTGGGAAATATTATCATTATGAACTATTGAAATGCTACATTAGTTAGATTAAACTAACTGTGTAGCATTTTTCTTTATTTATAAATATATGCATATGCGGCAGGCTTTCACATATGTATTTTTATGATTAAAGGGTCAAAAGGTATCATCGATGCATGCTTGCATTCAATCCTACAATCATGACATAGAGAAACTGTATTGTAGGATAAAATTGAATCAGAAAAAACATAAGGAGGTTCATAATGAATTATTTAGAAATCGAAAAGGTAGTGGGCAGAGAAATACTTGATTCCAGAGGAAATCCTACAGTTGAGGCAGAGGTTTATCTGGTTGACGGAACTGTTGCAAGAGGCACAGCACCATCAGGAGCTTCTACAGGAGAGTTCGAGGCACTTGAGCTTCGTGACGGAGACAAGAGCAGATATCTGGGCAAGGGTGTTACCGGGGCAGTAGAAAATATAAATACTGTAATCCACGACACATTGACAGGTATGGACGCAAGTGATATCTATGCAATAGATGCGGCTATGATAGAGGCAGATGGCACAAAGGACAAGTCTAAGCTTGGAGCTAATGCCATTCTTGCTGTATCAATTGCGTGTGCGAGGGCGGCAGCTGTATCACTTGATATTCCTCTCTATAGATTTTTAGGTGGTATCTCGGGAAACAGACTTCCTGTACCTATGATGAACATTGTAAACGGTGGCTGTCATGCACTCTCATCAGGACTTGACGTGCAGGAGTTTATGATTATGCCGGTAGGTGCGCCTTCCTTCAAGGAGTGTCTCAGATGGTGTGCTGAGGTATTTCATGCACTTGCAGCCATATTAAAGGAGCGCGGTCTTGCCACGTCAGTCGGTGACGAGGGTGGATTTGCACCGGCACTCAAATCTGATGAGGAGGCTATCGAGACAATACTTGAAGCTGTAAAGAAGGCAGGCTATGAGCCGGGCAAGGATTTCAAGATTGCCATGGATGCCGCATCATCAGAGTGGAAGAGTGAAAAGGGCAAGGGCTTTTACAAGCTGCCAAAGGCCGGCACAGAGTACACCTCAGAGGAGCTTATAGAGCACTGGGCAAAGCTTTGTGATAAATATCCTATTATATCAATCGAGGATGGTCTTGATGAGGAGGACTGGGAAGGCTGGCAGAAGCTTACTGCGCGTCTGGGCGATAGGGTACAGCTTGTGGGAGATGACCTGTTCGTAACAAACACCGAGAGACTTGCAAAGGGAATAAGCCTTGGAGCAGGAAATGCAATTCTGATTAAATTAAACCAGATCGGTTCAGTATCAGAGACGCTTGAGGCTATCAAGATGGCGCACAAGGCAGGCTATACAGCAATCAGCTCACACCGCTCAGGTGAGACTGCCGACACAACAATTGCAGACCTTGCGGTGGCACTCAACACATGCCAGATAAAGACAGGGGCACCTTCGCGTTCAGAGCGTGTTGCAAAGTATAACCAGCTTTTAAGAATTGAAGAGGAGCTGGGAAAGAGCGCAGTTTATCCGGGAATTAAAGCGTTTAATGTGCAGCAGTAGTTTAAAATAAAACTCTATAACTGCATTAAGTCAATATCCATTGGAGTGTCTTTAGGAGAAAATAAGATAAGTATAGTCGCAGATATCATAATATGGTATCTGCGATTTTTAGTTTTATCAGTAATCCTTAACATTTTCAAACAACTTTTTTTTACGCGTCTCAGGTTACTATTTCCTCATTTTTCCTCATTTTTAATGTGTGACATTTATAATGCGTCAATTGTAATCTGAGATTCCATACCCACATCTCAGACTGATTTAAAAAGTTAATAGTAATGAGTGCAAAGGAAGGGTATGGATTTTCCTTTACAAATTCAAGAGACTGACTGGATTGTTGGTCTCTTTTTTACTATGCTTTGATTTCTGGCGGCTGGAAAGGAGCTATCATGTCAAAGTTTTTAACATATGAAGATCGATTAGTTATTGCACAACTCCTTCAGGAGAATGTCTCCTTTGGAGTTATAGGAAATAAATTAGGCAAGGATCGTACCACGATTGCAAAGGAAATAAAAAAGCATTCCTATGATAAGAAAAGTGGTCGTCCGGGATATCCTTATAATCCATGTAAACATCGCAGTACATGCAAAGCCAAAAAGCTGTGCGGAAACAGTTGTACGCATCAATCAGCGTATAAATGTAGTCTATGTTCCGAGTGTACATTGCACTGCCCGGATTTTGCAGAGGATATCTGTTCTGTTAAAACAAAACCGCCATATGTATGTAATGGCTGCAGCCAGCTTTCTAAATGCACCTTGTTAAAACGCATTTATGATCCGTCAGATGCTCATGAGATGGCATATCAGTCTATTTCGGAATCCAGAACGGGCATTTTATCCAATGAGGATGATATAGCAAGGATAAATGGAATCATAAGCCCGCTGGTCAAAAATGGACAGTCACTTCATCAGATTTATATAGAGCATGTAGATGAAATCATGTGTAGCGAAAAAACATTGTATAATTATGTTGATGCCCAGCTTTTTGATATACGGAACATCGACCTGCCTCGTAAGGTGAAATATCGTCCTCGTTACAAACAGCCTGAGTTCAAGGTAGACAGAGGATGTCGTATTGGTAGAAACTATAGCGATTTCCAGAAGTTTCTTGAAAGTAATCCGGAGTCTACTGTTATACAGATGGACAGTGTTATCGGACGTGTGGGAGGCAAATGTCTGCTTACCATACATTTCGTTGAAACCAGTTTAATGCTTGCATTTTTGAGAGATTCAAATACCTCAGCATCTGTCATACAGATTATAAATCTGCTGGATAAAGTACTTGGAAGCAAAGATTTTTCGCGTTTATTCCCAGTTATTCTCACAGACAACGGAAGTGAGTTTTCAAATCCAAAAGCGATCGAAAAACGTGATGCGATTCCATGCAACAGAACGAATGTATTTTACTGTGATCCAAGTGCACCTTATCAAAAAGGAGCCTGCGAAGTGAACCATGAATTGATTCGCCGCATTCTGCCAAAAGGAAGCAGCTTTGATGATCTTACACAGAAAGATATTTTTCTGATGATGGATCATATCAATTCCTATAAAAGGAAAAAGCTGAACAACCGTAGCCCATACGAAACGTTCAGCTTTTATTACGGAGAAGATATACTTAAGAAACTTGGATGTAAACCGGTTGCCGCCGAAAACATCATCTTAAAGCCTAAACTTCTCAAAAAGTAACAGATAAATTTGCAAAGTGCCGCCAGAACAATGACAGCAGAATAACTTCAAAACAGGGATGGATTCTCCGAATACAAAAATTTCGAACGGGAATTGATTCCTTATTGTCGTGTGCAAATTTATTGCTGAACGTATTATAACATGTCAATGTACAAATGAAAATCCGGGAAATTCGCTTACAAAACGGGATTTTCGTTTACAAAGCGGGAATCTCGTTTACAAAATGAGATTTTCATTTACAAAGAGAGACTCTTGGGTTACAAACGGGACTCTCGCTCTACATTTCACCTGCCATTTATAATGATTACAACTAATTTATCGAGATACGATAAAAAGTTATTGCAAAACTGAAAACTGTGTAGTACAATTAGCTTGCCGGTAAGTAAAAAATATGAGAAAATAATTACAGGATTAAAGGGTCAAAAGATATCATCGGTACATGCATGCAATTCGATGTATTACCGAGAGTAAGGAGGTAGCTATGGACAATAATAATATCGGGGGCATGAATCCCCAACAGTTTTCACAGAACACGCCACAGACTTCACAGCCACATATGGGAATGTCAGGTATCGAACTGCAGAATATGCAGCAGGAGGCGGAGCAAAGGCGGCGTGAGCAAAGCAGGAGAAACGCGGATTTCTTTGGCAGGCTATGTATACCTACGATAATATATGCGCTGCTGTACACCATTTTCCTGTACGAGAATACAGGTGGAATACTTGTTACGTTGTTTGCAATCGTCACAGGAGTATACAGCCTGTATTGTATGAAGATACTTCATATAGAGGCAAAGCCACTCACTGTATGGTACAGTGTAATGATGATACTTACAGGCCTATCATCAGGCTTGACCGGCAATAAAATTATACAAGGATTTAATTTTTGCTGGATACTTGTGTTTCTTGTTTTTATGCTGCTTCACAATTTCTGCAATGACAGACAGTGGGGGCTCATAAAGTATATCGCTGCGGCATTTCAGGCAGTGTTTGGAGCGATTGGGTGTATAGCTGAGCCGTTTATGGATATTGCCGACTATATGAGAAATGAACGCATGGATAGTGACAATATGGGCAGTGAAAGTGTGGTCGGTGACAGTGCAAATGCAACTGCCGGAGAGCGGCATGTGAAAAAACACAGAATGCTTTATGTGTTTATCGGAATAGCAATTGCCTTTCCTCTGGTTGTGCTGATAGTGGTGCTGCTGTGCTCTGCGGATGCGGTTTTTGCCTCAGTAATAAAGAAAATATTTGCTGATATCAATTTCTTTACAGTGAGCAAGGTTGTATTTCTTTTTGTATTTGCGCTTTTCTCATCGTACTGTGGTATAAAGTATCTGAGCAAGAAGCGTATATCGGATGCACCGGTTGAGACTCCGGCATTTCCGGCTGCAATTGGTATCACTGTAGCTGCAACTATATCAGTGGTATATGTATTTTTCTGTTTTATACAGATTGTGTATCTGTTCGGAGGGCTCATGCAGCTTCCAAGCGGCTATACCTACGCCAGGTACGCGAGAGAAGGCTTTTTCCAGCTGCTTTTCGTGTGTATACTTAATGTGATTATCGTATTGCTCGGAAGTGGATTGTTCAGAAAAAATAAAATATTAAATGCATTTTTAATTTTAATAACTTTATGCACATATATCATGATTGCATCAAGTGCATACCGTATGGGACTGTATGTGTCAGAGTACGGGCTGACAGCCACCAGGCTTTGTGTGTTCTGGGCACTTGGAGTGATAGCGCTGTTTATGCTCGGAGTGATTTTATCTATATGTAAGTCTGCTTTTTCGCTATTTCGGTACGGAATAATAGTAATCGGGGTATGTTATCTTGTGCTTGCATTTGCAAGGCCTGATTATCTGGTCGCAAGGTACAATACAGTATGTATGGAGGATACAGACTACAAATATCTGATGTCACTTTCCACGGATGCATCCACGGCGCTTGCGGCAGATGCAGACTTTATGGAAAATAAGGGTATGGTCACCATGTATGCAAGACAGCTTGCAGGTGAGACGAATGACAGCTTAAGACAGCTCAATGTGTCTCATATAAAGGCTGCACATTTATTCAGAGATAGCATAGATGAGGTAAAGAGCTCACAGCTTATCCTTTTATATGTATATTCGCCTTACGATTCGGGCAGCTATAACAACAATGATACCGGTCTTGATGGCGTGGACAGCATACAGATGGGCTATCATGTGTTAAAGGATACAGAAGATGATGACACAGCCTACTATGATTACGACAGTTATAGCATGGATGATACAAGAGTGGCGGCACCAGTATTTTTCAAATGGGTGGATGCAGTCGAGGTGAAGAAGATTTCTGACAGTGAGCGTATCTTCCTTGCAAAGATTCCTAGAAAGGCGTTAAAAGGCAAAGAGGGAGTGAATATTGAATACAGATTTAATAAAAATGGAGATGTTATATATTCATCTCAGTACAATGTGATTCTTGACAAGAAAAAAGGACTCAACGAGGTGGAGCTGTCATACTATGCCGGAACAGATGGTGTGGATGTGCCTGAGTACAGTATTTATGGAAAGTAATAGTTTAAATTGTTTATAATTCAAAGTTGATATGGTGAAGTTGATTAAAAACTGCTATACTTAACATGTAGTATAGGTTGTTAAATTATTTCATTAAGGTAGGAAAATTCATGGGAAGATTTTTAAATCCGGGAAATAAAGCTTTTCAAAAGACATTGAAATCGGAAATATATGTGGATAAAACTATGCTTTTGGCATACACCAATAAGGTTATAGGTTCTGATATGGCATGCATATGCAATAGCAGACCGAGGCGCTTTGGAAAGTCCATCACGGCGAATATGCTTGCTGCTTATTATAGCAGAGGATGTGATTCCTTTGATATGTTTTCCACTCTAAAGGTAGGCAGGCTTGATTCCTTTGAGACAAACCTTAATAAATATGATGTTATTCATATTGATGTCCAGTGGTGCATGATGGATGCGGGCGAAGTGCAAAACACCGTGAAATACATCAATAACGGTATTCTTGATGAGCTTATAATAGTATATGGTGATGTGATACCGGACACTGTTAAAACAGCCTATGGAGCCATGTCTTATATAAACGCAGCCACAGGAAATACCTTTGTTATCATAATAGATGAGTGGGATGTGTTGATAAGAGATGAGGCTAATAATAAGGAACTGCAGGAGGAATATATTAATTTCCTCAGAGGAATGTTTAAAGGGACAGAGCCGACAAAGTATATTGCGTTAGCTTATCTTACCGGCATACTTCCTATTAAAAAGCTAAAAACTCAGTCAGCACTTAACAATTTTGAAGAGTTCACAATGCTTGATGCAGGAGCGCTTGCATCATATATTGGCTTTACAGATGATGAGGTTAAGCAGTTATGCAAAAAGTATGACAGGGATTATGAAGCAGTAAAAAACTGGTATGATGGCTATATGCTTTCGGGTAAACATGTGTATAATCCAAAAGCAGTAGTGAGCGTGATGATGAGAGGCAGCTTCCAAAGCTATTGGTCACAGACCGGCACATATGAATCTCTGATTCCGCTTATTGACATGGATTTTGATGGATTAAGAGCCGCTATTATTTCAATGATTTCCGGAAATGAGATAAAAGTTAGAACAACCACGTTTCAGAATGATATGGTATCATTTAAAAACAAAGATGATGTGCTGACATTGCTTATACATCTTGGATATCTGGCTTTTAATCAGAAAAATCAGATGGCATATATTCCGAATGAAGAGCTCCGCAATGAGCTTATGGATGCGGTTGAGGAAAACAAATGGGATGAAATCATACAGTTTGAGAGACAGTCAATAGATTTGTTTAATGCAACAATAAACAAAGATGTAAATACTGTGGCAGCAAAAATAGAGCAGATTCATATGGAGTATACCTCGGTGATTCAATATAATGACGAGAACTCCCTTAGCAGTGTGTTGGCCATTGCTTATCTTGGAACAATGAACTATTATTTTAAGCCGGTCAGGGAATTACCGACAGGGCGTGGCTTTGCTGATTTTGTTTATATTCCGAAGCCTGAGTATATAAATGATTATCCGGCGCTTGTTGTGGAGCTGAAATGGAATAAGAATGCGGATACAGCCATGCAGCAGATTCGTGAGAGACAGTATCCGGATTCATTATTGCAATATACGGGAAACATCCTGCTTGTGGCAATCAACTATGATGAAAAAACAAAAGAGCATGTATGTAAAATTGAGGAATATGCTAAAATACAGAATTAATGATTGAGATATACAAATAC
>ERZ1026888.1463-NODE-1463-length-10193-cov-70.082561_pt1 | contig 10193 bp, 6 predicted proteins | sample MGYA00380174_ERZ1026888 | MGnify/ENA primary metagenome ERZ1026888 (study PRJEB33269, sample SAMEA4719810) | human gut metagenome | biome: human-associated habitat; feature: organic feature; material: feces | place: Cameroon | collected 2013-10 ...
ACCAGGATTATAAATCTACCAAGACTTTGGTTCATTACCTGGTGAATGCAGCTGGTAAGAATGCCAACCTGCTGATGAACATCGGCCCTCAGCCAGATGGCGAACTTCCTGCAGTTGCCTTGGAGCGTTTGGCAGAGATGGGAGAGTGGATGAAGATTTACGGTGAGACCATTTATGGTACCCGCGGTGGCATCGTGGCTCCTCACGATTGGGGTGTTACCACCCAGAAGGGAAACCGTCTCTTTGTTCATATTCTGAACTTGAAGGATAAGAGTCTCTTCTTGCCTCTTGGAAACCAGAAGGTGAAGAAGGCTTTCGATTTTGCCAGCAAGAAACCTGTGAAGATTCAGAAGTGCGAAGGTGGTGTGGTTTTGAACCTTGGTGAGGTTCCTACAGAAATGGATAAGGTTGTGGAAATCGCACTTTAAGCCTGTGTGAATAACATATTGGAAAAGTGTCGTAATCTCTTGAAAACATAGAGATTGCGACACTTTTTTTATTGGTGGAAAACTTTACCCCCAAAAGGTTTGCTAACATTACCCCTAAAGGTTGGTTAACTTTACCCTAAAAGGTTGGCGATGGTTTGTTTCACTCTTTCTGCCGAGGTAACAGGCGAGTTGGTTTCATCGGCTCCCTCAGCACCCATATAAACATTGGTATTGAGCTGCTTCATCTTGCTAGGTACATTTACTCTTGCTGAGAAGTGATATTCGTGAATATCGGTGGCATCGAAGATGGTGCGTATGTTATCCTCGTTCACACCACAACCGGCAAGGAGGATGATGCGGCCTGCTGCTATCTTCTTGAGTTCTGCAAGAAGAGCCACACCTTCTACAGCCTTGGGTTGCTGACCCGATGTAAGGATGCGGTCGCAACCCAGGGAGATGATATCTTCCAACGCCTTCTGAGGGTTGGCTGCACGGTCGAAGGCACGATGGAATGTTACGCTCATCGGCTTTAATTCGCTATCACCTTTTGCCAATTCCACGAGTCGGCGATTCGCCTCCATATCCACTTCGCCATCTTCTGTAAGGCATCCGATGACAACACCATCCACGCCGAGTTCCCGGCAAAGGCGGATATCTTCTTCCATGCGTTCTATCTCCAAAGGAGTATAGAGGAAATCACCACCACGAGGGCGGATGATGACATGGAGCTTGGTCTCGTTCAATAACTTGCGGGCCACTTTTATCTCGCCATACGAAGGTGTTGTGCCTCCTTCAGGTATGCCTGCGCATAGTTCCACACGGTTGGCGCCTCCCGCCTGTGCTGCCAAACAGCTCTCAACGCTGTTGGCGCATATTTCGAACTTAAAATCATCTCTGTTCATAGTCTTTAATTTTTCTTTCATTTTAGTTACTTGATTTCTTTCTAATTCTTTTCTCTTTTTTTACTCGATTTCTCGAATTTTTCTGCAAAGATAACATTTTTTCTTTTGGGATAGCCATTATTTCGAAAAAAAACATTATTTTTGCAGAAAGTTTAAATCGAAATATCAATATATTAACTGGATTATAGTAACAGAATTTAAAACGCTAACTAACAATGAGAAAATTTTTAGTAATGTTAGCTGTCTTGTTTTTAGCCTCATGGCAGACAATGATGGCAGCAAATGACCATTTCATTACCGATGCAGCTTATCGCACGAAAGTGGAAACGGCCTTTAAGCAGAAGGTTAATCTGGTGGGTAAGCAGTTTTACGACCAGAAGATGCTCAAGCAGCAGAAAGCTACTGGCGATGAGCAGGGTGCCTTGCAATTCCTCTATGCCTACATGCCTGTGGCTGATGTCACCGACTATCCTACCAGCTTCTTCCTGGAGAATGTGCGCACCAGTTTTGAGGCACGCAACCAGATGGCTTGGGGTAATAAGGTACCGGAATTGCTCTTCCGTCACTTCGTTCTCCCTGTTCGCATCAACAATGAGAATCTGGATAATTCACGCATGGTGTTCTTCAAGGAATTGAAGGAGCGCGTAAAGGGATTGGGCATGAAGGAAGCCATCCTCGAAGTGAACCATTGGTGTCACGAGCTGGTAACTTATCAGCCATCTGACGGCAGAACCTCAGCACCGCTTTCTACCATCCGTTCGGCTTACGGACGATGTGGCGAGCAGAGTACTTTCACCGTGGCAGCCTTGAGAGCCATCGGCATTCCTGCACGCCAGGTTTATACCCCTCGTTGGGCACATACCGACGACAACCATGCCTGGGTTGAGGCTTGGGCAGATGGTACCTGGTATTTCCTGGGTGCCTGTGAGCCGGAAGCTGTGTTGAATCTAGCTTGGTTTAATGCTCCTGCCTCTCGTGCCATGCTGATGCATACCAAGGCATTCGGCGATTATAATGGTCCTGAGGAAGTGATGCTCCGCACCTCTAACTATACCGAGATCAATCTCATCGACAACTATGGTTCTTCTGCCCGCATCGATTTCTCTATCGAAGATGCAGCCGGCAACCCAGTGGATGGTGCAAGAGTGGATTTCAAGATATACAACTATGCGGAGTTCTGCACCGTGGTAACTAAATATACCGTGGCAGATGGCAAGACCTTCCTTTCGGCAGGTAAGGGCGACATGATGATCTGGGCTTCCAAGGGTGGCAAGTATGGCTTTGCCAAGGCATCCTTCGGTAAGGATAAGAACATCGTTATCCGCTTGAACCATGAGGTTGGAGCAGATGCCATGCAGAAGGAAGTATTCTTCCGCGATTCATTTGATATCGTTCCTCCTCCAGAGCGTGCCAATATTCCTGAAGTTTCGCCAGAGGCAAGAGCCAAGAACCTGGAGCGTTTTGCCTACGAGGATTCTATCCGCCACGCTTATCTTGCCACCTTCTATAATAAGGAGAGTGCATTGGCAACCTTGAAGGCCTACGGATTGATAGAGGAGCAGAATATTACCAGAAATGGTGTAACTTTCCTGGCTGCTAAGGGCGAGAAGCTTACTGCATCGGATGCAAACGGGGAAATCTCAGCCAAGGCTCAGAAGATGATAGATTTCCTGGTGGCATCTAGTGGAAATCACAAGGTTATCCTCAGTTTCCTGGTGCAGCATCAGGATCGTCTGGATAGAGCCATCAACTTGCTCTCTACATTGAGTGCCAAGGACTTGAGAGATATGCAGATGATTATTCTGGAGGATAACTTCAATGCCAAGAGCGACGAGTTATCACCACGTGTGGAAAACGAGATGATTATCACTCCTTTCAAGCAGTTCTTCGAGAAGGAATTTGCCAAGAAGCAGGTGGCATTCAAGAACAATCCTAGTCTCCTGGTAGAGTGGGTGAAGAAGAACATCAGGATTAATCCTGATAAGAAGGCGTTGCAGATAGCTCAGACTCCTATCGGCGTATATCGCTCTCGTCTTACAGACGACCGTTCCCGCAAGGTATTCTTTGTGGATGTGGCCAGAAGCTTGGGCATCGAGGCTCAGGTGGATGCTGTGACCAAGAAGACTCAATACAAGAACCACAAGGGTGGTGAGTGGATTGATGTAGATTTCGAGAATGCTGCGCAGGAGGCTTCTGCCAAGGGCAAGTTCGTGATGGGATATGCGGATAATGGTGCCGTGGATGATCCTAAGTACTACAGTCACTTTACCATCCATCGCATCAATGCCGATGGTTCAACATCTCTCCTGGAATATCCTGAGGAAGGATGCACCTGGAGCAATACATTTAAGAATGGTGTTGACTTGGATGAAGGCGACTATGCGCTGGTATCAGGCACCAGATTGGCTAATGGTGGCGTGCTTGCAGAAATGCAGATGTTCCACGTAAAGCAGGGGGCTACCACCAAGGTAGAGATGCATTTGCGCAGCTCTGAGACCGAGATTACCGTGAAGGGCAATTTCAATTCTGAGTCGAAGTTCATCCTTTTGCCAAGCAACCAGGAAGTAAGTCTCTTGAGCCAGACAGGTCGTGGTTACTTCGTGATGGGATTGATAGGTGTAGGACAGGAGCCAACCAACCATGCCTTGAAGGACATCGCCAAGGTGGCACAGGTATTTGATAAGTGGAATCGTCCTATCGTTCTCCTGTTCGAGGATGAGGCTTCAGCCAAGAAGTTCAGAATATCAGAGTTCCCTGGCTTGCCAAAGAACATCATTTTCGGTATTGACAAGGATGGCTCTTGCCGCAAGGAAATGGTAGAGAACATGAAGCTTCAGAACAAGAACCTGTTGCCTATCTTCACCATCTCTGATACCTTCAATAGAGTAGTATTCCTTTCTCAGGGTTATACCATCGGATTGGGTGAGCAGTTGGAATCTGTAATCAGAAAGTTGTAATGCATTCATCGTACTTGAAATCATAAAATAAAAAAGCCCGGGGCAAATGTCCCGGGCTTTTTTATTATGTTCCTATTCCTGAGTCTTATCGGTAAATCCACTTATTTCTTTACGACAATCGTCTTAATCTCCACCTGCATATCCTTGTCGGCTGTGCGGTTCTTGGAGAGCCATTTCTGGAAGTCCTCGAACTTCAATTCTCTTGGCAATCCCTCTGCGGCATTGTCTATCGCCTTGACAAACGGATTTGGAGAACTGATAATGTAGATGTAATTCGTTTCTGAAGCCTTATCGCAAGTCATGGTGTATTCATCAACATCCGTTGGGGCAAAGAGCGGCAGAGCCGTCTTTTGGTTGAAGAATACATAACGCTTGTTGGCCACTACCTCAACCTTTCCATCTTTTGATGATTGGTATGGCAACAGGCAGTAGGCATTCTTGTTGTCATCTATCAGATACACCGCCAGATAACCCTTGGTGGCACTCTGATAGGCAAGATAGAGATCATCGCCGTTTTTGAAGTTATCTCCTTCGTTGCGATCTTCTATGCCGTTGCGGAGGATTTTTGCCACGTAGTTGTTTTGCTTAGCCACGATTTCTCGTGCCTTGCCGTTTACGGAGCATTTTACCACCAGCATGCCTTGCTCATAGCTGATATCGTACTTAGGTTCGCCAATGGTTTCGAGCCATTCTCCCTTCACATCGCTGCTGCTCAGCGATGTGAAATCGGTATGTGTAGAACCGTTGGTATTACTCAACATGGTGGCGTTATGCTGTGCCACCACGGTACCAAAAACATCGCCTAGCGCTTGAATCTGTGCACGGCTCAATGCCGTTTTTTTAGCTTGTTCCAGCGAAACGTTTTCTGGTGCATGGTAGATATACTCGCCATGCACCTTTTTGGTCTTCTGGGCGTAGCCGGATGAAGCCACACCCAGGAGGATGCATATCATCAAGAAGATGTAATGTCTCATAATTGTTTTGTGCAAAGAGGACGAGTATATTTATTTACTTGGTTCCCAATACGTTGTCGAGCTTCTTGTGCAACTCCTCGCTTTCGTTTTCGAGGCTCTGGCGGATAGCCTGCTTAGCTGCAGCCTTTGCCATCTCTCCGTTGTAAGCGATGCGTACAAGTACCTCCTTGTTCTTGTTCTTCAAGGTGCGGAAGCATTCTACCACGGTGATGGTTCTACCGATGCTCTGCATGATGAGGCTCTTGCTGGCCATGATGCTCTTGGTTACGGTGACTGCTTCTTCCAAAGCGAGCTGCTGTGTAGCCACAGAATTATCAACGAGGGCAGAAACTTCTGTCTGAACCTGTGCTGCAAGATTCTGTTTTGCCAATTCCATCGCCTGCATCTTGGCACCATCATAGTTCTCACCAATGCTCATAGCTTCGCCCATCAAGTACTTAGGATACATAGATGAATCGTATTCCATCTGCATGAGGTATGACTTGTCGAGCTGCTTCTCCAATGGGAGGGCACCTGGTGCTGTTTGCCAACCTTCCTTCTTCAATTTCTTTGCCTCTTTCTGTGCGGCTTTTGTTGCCTTTGCGTTAAGCTCGGCCTTTGATGCCTTTACAAGTTCTTTACGTTCCTTACGCAAGTCCTTAGTGCTCTGAGATTGAGCAGATACGCTGATAGGTGCTGCCATGAGGCAAAGCAAACCTACTGAGAAAAATAGATGTTTCATAAGCTTGAAATTTATCATTATTATTATATTACTTTCTGTCCAAAGGCAGAGAATATGAATCTGGTATACTTGATGTATTGAGGTCCTTTTTTCTCTTTGATGCCTCTGCCTGATAGATTCTTGCGACAAATTTACAAAAAAAATAAGAAAGGAGGAACCTTTTACGTAAAAAAATGCTGCCAAAGGATAAAAAATATACCTTTTGCAGCATTTTGATGCTCTTTTGTATTAATTTAATGTGCTTCAAGCCAGTTTTTGCCCCAACCGGCATCTGCCACCAGTGGCACGCTGAGCTTGTAGGCATTCTGCATTTCTTCTACCACAATCTTCTCCACCTGTTCTTTCTCTTCCGGATAGACGGAGAAGTTGAGTTCATCGTGCACCTGAATGATCATCTTGCTCCTGATGCCTTCTTTCCTGAAGCGGTTGAAGATGCGTACCATCGCCACCTTGATGATGTCTGCCTCAGAACCCTGGATAGGGGCATTGATGGCATTGCGCTCTGCGAATCCTCTCACGGTACCGTTCTTGCTGTTGATATCCGGCAGATAGCGACGGCGGTGGAAGAGGGTTTCGGCGTATCCCTTGGCTCTTGCCATCTCTTTTGATTTCTCCATATAGGCCTGAACGCCAGGGAAGGTGCGGAAGTAATCTTCTATGATTTGCTTCGCTTCCTTGTTCTCGATGTTCATGCGTTGGGCAAGACCGAAGGTGGTGATACCGTAGATGATACCGAAGTTGGCGGTCTTTGCCTTCTTTCTCTGGGCATCGGTCACGTCCTTGATGTCTTCGTGCCAGATCTTGGCTGCTGTGGCGGCGTGGATATCTGAACCTTCGCGGAAAGCCTCTACCATGTTGGCATCTTCACTCAAATGTGCCATGATGCGCAGCTCTATCTGCGAGTAATCCGCAGAAAAGAATAGACATCCTGGCTCTGGGATGAAGCATCTTCTTATCTCCTTGCCATCGTCATCTCTCACAGGGATGTTCTGCAGGTTCGGATCGCTTGAAGAGAGACGACCTGTGGCTGTGATGGCTTGGTTGAACGATGCATGGATATGACCGGTTCGAGGGTTGATAAGCTTTGGAAGAGCATCGATATAGGTGCCAAGAAGCTTCTTCAATCCTCTGTAGTTCAATATCTCATCGATGATAGGACTCTTGCTGCGCAACTGCTGCAATACTTCTTCGCTCGTTACATACTGTCCCGTCTTTGTTTTCTTAGGCTTCTCTACAATCTTCATCTTTCCGAAGAGAATTTCTCCTACTTGTCGGGGAGAAGAGATGTTGAAAGATTCGCCTGCCAATTCATAGATATGATGTTCGATTTCTGCAAGACGATTGGTAAGATTATTGGAAGTATCCTTCAATGTATCTGTATCAATGCACACACCGTTCATCTCCATGTGGGCAAGTACCGGAACCAATGGCATCTCTACATTCCAGAACAGATCCTCACACTCTATCTCCTTGAGCTTCGGTTCGAGCACATTTTTCAATCTCAATGTGATGTCGGCATCTTCGGCTGCATATTCGTAAACTTCAGATGGAGCAAGGTCACGCATCGACTTCTGGTTCTTGCCCTTCGGACCTATCAGCTCCTCGATGTGAACCGTCTGGTAGTTGAGGAAGACTTCAGCGAGATAGTCCATGTTGTGATAGAGCTCTGGCTGGATGATGTAGTGGGCGAGCATTGTATCAAACATCTTTCCCTGTATTTCTACTCCGTAGTTCATCAACACCTCGTAATCGTACTTGATGTTTTGTCCCACTTTCAGGATTTCCGGGTTCTCGTAGAGCGGTTTGAATATATTTACGATTTTTAAGGCTTCTTCACGATTCGCAGGAATTGCTACGTAGAATGCCTCTTTCTCTTCAACGGCAAAGCTCAAACCCACCAATTCTGCGTCGATGGCAGAGGTAGAAGTGGTCTCTGTATCTAAACTGAGAATCTGCTTTGTAATTAAATAGTCATAAAGATTTCTTGCATCTTCTTCTGTTTCAATGAGTTTGTATGTATGAGATACCGTTTTAATGGTCTCAAAACTCGTGTTTTTTTGCTCATCCTGTACATCGCTTGGCTGTGCGTCAAATAAATCGAGCTCTCCTGTAGGGTTTGTTTGCACCTTTTGAGGTTTTTTAAGAACTCGGTTGGCGAACGACTTAAACTCCAATTCGGTGAAGATTTCGTCTAGTTTGGCGTTGTCTGGCTCAGTCAACTTCAAGTCGTCCATCTTCAAATCCACAGGAACATCGGTTCTGATGGTTGCCAGGAATTTCGACATCTTGATATCTTCCACGGCACCTTCCACTTTTTCGCGAAGTTTGCCTTTCACTTTTGATGAGTTCTCAATCAATCCTTCAACACTTCCAAACTCGCCAATCAGTTTGATGGCAGTTTTCTCTCCAACGCCTGGGCATCCAGGAAAGTTGTCGGCAGAGTCACCCATCAGTGCCAAGAGGTCGATGACCTGGAGTGGGGAAGCGATGCTGTATTTTTCTTCAATCTCTTCAACTCCGAGCTTTTCGTACCCACCTCCATGGCGAGGTCGGAACATGAAAACATTGTCACGAACCAGCTGCGCATAGTCCTTGTCAGGAGTAAGCATATAGGTTTCGACACCCTTTTCTCCAGCTTGCAAGGCAACGGTTCCGATGATGTCATCTGCCTCGAAACCATCTACCTGAAGGATGGGAATATGGTATGCTTCGAGGATACTTTTGATGATAGGCACCGAGAGTTTGATGTCTTCCGGAGTCTCTTCTCGCTGAGCTTTGTAAGCAGGAAAAGCCTCATGGCGGAAGGTTTTGCCATGGTCGAAAGCCACCGCTATGTGGGTTGGCTTCTCCTTGGTAAGTATCTCGTTAAGGGTATTGCAGAAACCCATGACACATGAAGTATTTAGACCCTTCGAATTGATTCGAGGGGCTTTCATAAAGGCGTAATACGACCTATAAATGAGCGCATAAGCGTCTAAAAGGAACAATTTATCCATAATATTCATTTTTATGGTGTAAAATTACTAAAAAAATGCGATATTTCACGAATAATTCATTAATTTTGTATCAAATTTCAGAAATTAAGTAGGTTTAAACGAAAATAATGGACTATTTATCACTTATCAAACAACCAATTGAGGCAGATTTGGCAGATTTCGTAGATTTGTTCAACAAGTCTTTGATGCACAGTGACGGCCTCCTTTCCCAGGTGCTCGACCACATCCGTCAGCGCGCTGGAAAGCGCATGCGCCCTATGCTCATCCTGCTGATGGCTCGTAATTTTGGAAAGGTTTCTAGCGTAACTCAACATTCTGCTGTTGGTTTGGAGCTTCTTCATACCGCTTCGCTGGTTCATGATGATGTGGTTGATGAGAGTGGCGAGCGTCGTGGACAGGCTAGTGTGAATGCTACCTATAATAATAAGGTAGCCGTACTTGTGGGCGACTATATTTTATCAACCGCTCTTCTTCATGTATCTTATTCTCATTCAGAAGAGATTGTTCGCTATCTGGCAGAGTTGGGTCGTACCTTGTCGAATGGTGAGATTCTCCAGTTGAATAGTATCAGCAATGAAGAAATATCAGAAGAGATTTATTATGAAGTAATTAACCAGAAAACCGCCGCTCTCTTCGAGGCTTGTGCAGGTATTGGTGCGTTATCGGCCAATGCATCTGCCGTAGAGGTTACTGCAGCCAAGCGATTTGGCCAGAATCTTGGCATCATTTTCCAGATTCGTGATGACATCTTCGATTATTATGATTCCAAGGAGATTGGTAAGCCAACGGGCAACGATATGACCGAGGGAAAATTGACCCTTCCTGTTATCTATGCGCTCAAATCAACGGGCGATGAGGAGATGATGAAGCTGGCGAGAAAGGTGAAATCCCGTGAGATTTCTCCAGAGGAAATCGCTCAGTTGGTGGCTTTTACCAAGGAGAATGGCGGCATAGAATATGCTGATAAGCGTATGTGGGATTTCCATGCCGAGGCGATGAATTTCCTCGATACATACGTGGAGGATAAGGATGTATATAATGCCTTGAAGGCGTATTTGGACTTCGTAATAGAACGAAAAGCGTAATATTACGAAACGAAAAGCATAATGAATAAAAAAGGGTTGATTCTCTCAGAGAATCAACCCTTTTTGCTTCTGTATCCTATTGATTATAACTTATTTCTTTTAGAAATACTTGATTTCCTTACCCAGGATT
>ERZ1026888.1469-NODE-1469-length-10173-cov-35.800949_pt1 | contig 10173 bp, 7 predicted proteins | sample MGYA00380174_ERZ1026888 | MGnify/ENA primary metagenome ERZ1026888 (study PRJEB33269, sample SAMEA4719810) | human gut metagenome | biome: human-associated habitat; feature: organic feature; material: feces | place: Cameroon | collected 2013-10 ...
TGTTTAAGATGTCCTTCATTTCCATAATCTTAATCTCCTATCTTTTATATCTTTTATTAAATGTAAAAAGGGCCTGTCGTAAGTTACGGCAGGCCCTTAGTATATCAGTTTCATATCTATACACGGCTTCTCGACTCACGACCTTTTGAATCTTGAGTTACGCCACCACCATGCTGTAGATACGAATATTGTCATCATATTGAATTAACTTTATTTGTTATTAATCTTGTTATTGAATCTATTCATTTGCAAAAGTACACTTTTTCTTTTAAACCACAAACTTTTTTCTAAGAAATTTATCATTTCAGTAGAAAAAAGTTAGTTCTTTACCTATTTTATAGACAGATTTCCTCCCTATACATTATTATATATAGGGACAGAAAAGAATAAATGAAGAAAAAATGGGGAAAAATGTAATAAAGGAACAAACACGCCGTTATGATAATAAAGAACGTGATTCGAGATTAGAAAATGAATCTATATCAGAACATGGTTCTTATAGTAAGAAAGTAATTCAATATTAACAATTTAAATACAGATACGCCTATGAAGCATTTGTTTACTTCAGAAGAAATGAGACCGTCGGCTAAGACTATCTTTTTCATCAAACAGTTGGCATACACCTACCGTGCATTCAACAAGAATGAATCCTGCAAGGCGTATATCATCAACTAGGGGCATGGCCCCATGATAGAAGAAAAAAACAGAAATTATGAAAACGATGGTTTCCCCTTCTCTCCTCTCAGCCAATTTCATTGACTTGAAGAGCGATGTAGAAATGATTAATAAGAGTGAGGCTGACTGGCTCCACATGGATATTATGGACGGCGTGTTCGTGCCTAATATCTCTTTCGGCTTCCCTGTGTTAGAAGCCGTAGCGAAAGCATGCACCAAACCGCTGGACGTTCACTTCATGATTCAGCACCCGGAACAGTATATTGAGCAGACAGCCAAGACGGGTGCCATGATGATGAACGTTCACTACGAAGCATGCACCCACCTGCACCGCACCATACAGCAGATACATGCAGCAGGCATGAAGGCAGGCGTTACCCTGAACCCTTCTACCCCGGTATGCGTACTGGAAGACATTATCGGCGATGTAGATATGGTACTGCTGATGAGCGTAAACCCAGGATTCGGCGGACAGAAGTTTATAGAAAACACCATCCAGAAGGTGGCCAGATTGCGCAAACTCATCCACGAGAGTGGCAGCCATGCACTCATCGAGGTGGATGGCGGCGTGCAAGGAGAGACCGCCCCACGACTGGTGAAAGCCGGGGTAAACGTACTGGTAAGCGGCAGTTATGTATTCAAGAGCAAAGATCCTTATGCTACCATCCACGAGCTGAAGGAACTGGAGCAGATAGAGGATTAAGTTCTTATAAGTTCTTAGAAGATAAGCCAAAGGCAGCTTGCAGCTGGAAACATTAATCCAGCTGCAAACTGATATGATGCTCCTTGGCCATTCTCCGAAGATTGAGGATGGCATAACGCATGCGTCCTAAACTGGTGTTGATGCTCACATTGGTAGTCTCCGCGATTTCCTTGAACGACATGTCCTGGTAATATCGCATATAAACCACCTCGCGCTGGTTGGCAGGCAAGAACATCATGAGCTTCTTCACGTCGCCCATAATCTGCTCACGCACCAGTTCGCGCTCCACGTAGCTATCCATCACGCCGTCTCCCTTCAGACCCGACAGGTCGTTGTTGTTCTTCTGGTCAACGATGCGCTGATGCTTCTGGTCACGGTATCCATCAATGATGACGTTATGCGCAATGCGCATGAGCCATGCACCAAACTTACCATTAGGTGAGTAGGCACCATTCTGGAGCTTGACGATGGCTTTGACGAAAGTCTCCTGAAAGATATCATTCGCCACTTCCTCATCGTGTACTACAAACATGATATAGGAAAAGAGCTTCACTTCGTTGTGAGCCAACAAAAGGTCAAAAGCCTTATTGTTGCCCTCGACGTAAGCCAAGGCCAATTCCTCATCTGTCATTTCTTTAAGATTTCTCATTTCTTAACTATTTATTAGTATTAAGTAAATGTCTAATCAATAGGCGAACAGTTTTAATTTATTGTATGATTGATGTTAATTATCGCTACAAAGGTACACTTTTTTATCAAAACTACCAAATTTTTATAGAGAAAAAAGCAGAAACTTATTTTTTTAACATATCAAAGTCATGTTATTCTAAATATTTTCCTTATCTTTGCAGCATGGTATCTTCCTAAACGATAAGGATATAGAGCCAACCTATTTAAAAACATATTTAAACAAACAAGACAATGAAGAAAATCTTTAAATTGTTGCTGATTGCCCTGCTGATACCAGCCTGGGCGAACGCCGCAGGATGGGATGAGTCGGAGTACAAGCGAATAGAGCAGAGCATAAAGCTGCCTGATTTCGCCCAGAACGGCAAGGTGTACGACATCACCAAGTATGGTGCCAAACTATCTAACTCGGCGGCTCTAAACCAAAAAGCCATCAACAAGCTCATCGCCCTGGTATCTAAAAAGGGAGGCGGATGCGTGGTGATTCCCAAGGGTACCTGGAAGACAGGCGCCATAGAGATGAAGAGCCGCGTAAAGCTGGAGGTGCAGAAGGATGCTACCCTGCAGTTTGTATTCGACACCAAGCTCTACCCGCTGGTACGCACCTCATGGGAAGGTCTGGCTTGCTGGAACTATTCGCCTTGCATCTACGCCTATAAGGCTACCGACATCGCCATCACCGGCGAAGGTACCATCGACGGTGGAGGAAACATGGAGACCTGGTGGCCGATGTGCGGTGCCAAGAAGTTCAACTTCCAGGAGGGTGTGACCAAGGAAGCACAGAGCCTGGGTTCTCGTGCCAAACTGCTGAAGCAGGCTGAAGACGGAGTGGATTTTGACCAGCGTAAGTTTGGATTGGGACAGGGCCTGCGCCCTCAGCTCATCAACTTCGTACGCAGTGAGCGCATCCTGATCCAGGGAGTGAAGTTGCTCAACTCTCCTTTCTGGGTCATCCACCCATTGCTCTGCAAGAACATCACAGTAAAGGGCGTGACCATCTGGAACGAAGGTCCTAACGGCGACGGCTGCGACCCTGAGGCTTGCGAGAACGTGCTCATCGAGGACTGTATCTTCCACACCGGCGACGACTGCATCGCTATCAAGAGCGGAAGAAACAACGACGGCCGACTCTGGAACCAGCCTTCACGCAACATCATCATCCGCAACTGCGAAATGCAGGATGGACACGGTGGCGTGGTAATCGGTTCGGAAATCTCGGGCGGATGCGAAAATGTGTATGCAGAAAACTGCCGCATGGACTCGCCTAACCTGGAGCGCATCCTCCGCATCAAGACCAACAACTGCCGTGGCGGACTGATTCAGAACATCAACATGCGCAAGGTGACCGTGGGTCAGTGTAAGGAAGCCGTGCTGAAAATCAACCTCGACTACGAGCGCAAGGAAATCTGCTACCGCGGTTTCGAGCCTACCGTGAGAAACGTGAGCATGGAAGACGTAACCTGCCAGAAGAGCAACTATGGTGTGCTCATCATCGGCAGAAACGAGGTGGAGAACGTTTACGACATCAACGTGAAGAACTGCACCTTCAACGGCGTGGTGAAGAAGCCTGTGCAGATGACCGGCAAGACCCGCAACGTGAAATTTGAAAACCTGATGATCAACGGTTCGCTGATTCTCAGCAAGGCAGAACAGCCTTACCAGAACTATTCAGAGTGGCTCACCCACAGCGAGATGCATCGCACTCCACACCCATACAACCTCGACTTCAGTCCGAAGAAACCTCGCTGGAGCTACGTGATGGGCATCGAGATGGAAGGCATGCTCGACACCTATTTATATTATAAGGACAAGAGCACCTTTAACGCCAAAAATGCATTTAAGGGTACCGAGAGCGCTGCCGACCACGAGAGCATCATCGACTATCTGAAGGAATATCCGGCCAAGATGATTGACGAGAAGGGAAACATCACCGGCTATAAATATGAGGATTTCAACCTCGACAACGTTCGCACGGCGAAGTTTATCCTCCGCATGCAGAACCTTTTTCCTAACAAGGGAAATGAACAGGCTCTGAAGACTCTGTTCAAGCAGCTCCAGAACCAGCCTCGCACCAAGGAAGGTGTATATTGGCACAAGGCTATCTATGCCAACCAGGTTTGGCTAGACGGTATCTTCATGGGCTTGCCATTCTACTGCAACTATGCCGTGCAGAACCTGAAGCCTAAGAAGGCGAAGAAGATTCTGGACGATGCCGTAGACCAGATGATCAAGACTGATTACCGCACATACGACGAGAAGACCCAGCTGTGGAAACATGCCTGGGACGAGACTCACGAGCAGTTCTGGGCTGACAAGGAGAACGGAAAGAGCCAGCATACCTGGGCGAGAGCCTTGGGATGGTATGTGATGGCGATGACCGAGTGCCTGGAGGCGATGCCTGAGGACTATGCCCGCCGTGGCGAGGTAATCGCCCTGCTGAACAAGGCGATGGAGAGCGTAGTGAAGTATCAGGATAAGAAGACGGGCGTATGGTATGACGTGATGGATGTGAAGGATCCACGCAACTATCTGGAGAGCACAGCATCAAGCATGTTTGCCTACGTATTGCTGAAGGGTTACCGCAAGGGTTATCTCAGCGAGAAGTTCCGCGATGCTGGCGTAAAGGCTTACAAGGGCATCATCGACCAGTTTATCCAGGTAAACCCAGACAAGACCATCAGTCTTACCAAGTGCTGTTCTGTAAGCGGCTTGGGTCCTGGCCCTGGTCCATACGTCAAGAAGCCAAACTTCAAGCGTGACGGCAGCTTTGAGTATTACATGAGCGAGCCAATCCGTGACAACGACGCCAAGGGCGTTGGTCCATTCCTCTGGGCTAGCCTGGAAATGGAAATGCAGGGATTGAACAAGTAATTGCAAAGATTTGAATACATCAAATAATGGCTGAATTTTGAATACATCAATATCAAATGAATAGCAAGAAGATATTAACAAGCATGGCAGCAGCACTCATGAGTGCTGCTGCTTTGGCACAAGCCCCTGCCTTTCCGGGCGCAGAAGGTCACGGAAGATATGTAACGGGCGGAAGAGGTGGAAAAGTAATCCACGTAACTAATCTCAACGACAAGGGTACCGGATCGTTCCGTGCCGCAGTAACAGGCAACAGCAAGAAGATCATCGTCTTTGATGTGGCTGGCGTCATTCCGCTGGCTTCCAACCTCACCATCGGAGCCAACACCACCATCTTAGGTCAGACTGCTCCTTCTCCGGGCATCACTCTGAGATATTACACGGTTCAACCGGAAGACAACTGCATCATCCGCTTCATCCGTCTGCGCCGCGGACAGGAAAAGGACATCAATGATGGTGCTGATGCTACCTGGCAGCGCAACAAGACGGGCATCATCTTCGACCACTGTTCCTTCAGCTGGAGTATCGACGAGGTGGCATCTTTCTACGACAACAACAATTTCACCATGCAGTGGTGTACCGTTGCCGAGAGTCTCACCAATCCGGGGCACTCCAAGGGAGCACATGGCTACGGAGGCATCTGGGGTGGCAAGCTCGCCAGCTTCCACCACAACTTCGTAGGACATCTCATGAACCGAGGCCCACGCTTCAATGGTGCCAGATACGGATGGACAGGATACACCAGCAACAAGGAATATGATACCTATAAGTGGGAGAACACCGTACAGGCAGAAAACGTTGATTTCCGAAACTGCGTGATGTATAATGCGCAAGGTACCTGCTACGGAGGTCCTGGCGGCGGACAGATCAACATCGTGAACAACTACTACAAGGCAGGACCTAGCCAGAGTTTGACGAGCAAAACCCTGAATGGCATCAAGGTAAGCGTAAGCACCGGAAAGGAACGTGGCAGTCAGAACCGCATCACACAAGTTACCGTATCCAGCAGCGGAAATTCCGACAAGAAGCATCCAGAGTTCTACGAGATGACCAGCCGTTACTTCATCAACGGCAACACCACCGAAACCACCAAGGGAACAATTACCAAGAACCAGGACTGGAAGGGCGTGGTATACGACAAAGGTACTTACACTTATAATGGCGAGATATATTCTGCTGATAAAAAGAATTTCTACGGAGATGCTGTAGCCCACCAAACCATTGACGGTGTTTCGTGCGTGAAAATCAAGATGGATAATCCTGCTCCTACGGGAGAGGTTACCACCCACTCTGCAGCCGAAGCCTTCAGCAAGGTACTGGCATACGGAGGAGCCTCGCTCTACCGTGATGAGATTGATGCACGCTACATGGAAGAGGCTAAGACGGGAACGGCACAGTATAAGGGAAGCATCACTCAGTCGCCTGGCATCATCGATAAGGTATCAGACGTAAACGGCTACACCGAATCTACTTTCGGCACCGCTTCCCGTCCTGCCGACTTCGATACGGATAAGGACGGAATTCCTGATGCATGGGAGCTTGCCAACGGTTTGAATCCAAACGATGGCAGCGATGCCCTCACCTACTCGCTCGACGGCAAGGGTTACTACACCAACGTGGAAGTATATGCCAATTCGCTGGTAGAGGACATCATGAAGCAAGGTAATGCTAATGCAGAGAACAAGGTAGATGAATACTATCCAGAATGCAAGAATCCCACTGGTATCTCGCAAGTAATCACCACCAACCCAGGCGAAATAGCCAAAGTAACGTATTACAGCCTCAACGGCACCCTTCTTTCTGCACCTCAAAAAGGAATCAACATCCGCAAGATGTTGTTTCAGAACCGAAAGACCATGACGGATAAGGTTATAAAGGAATAAAAGAGAAAGAGGAATTAAAGATTAAAGGAATAAATAGAGAAAGAGGGCGCAACCATCGGAATGATGGAGCGTCCTCTTTTTTTATGCAATATGATAAAACCTGAAAAGTCTAACTATTGATTAATTTTGGTATGATCAGATTACTTTACGAACTTCTTGCCGTTCTTGATTACCAAGCCCTTGAAAGAGCCAGAAACCAGCTGACCAGCCATATTGTATGTCTTACCATCGTTCTTGGCTGCAGCCTCGATAGAAGAGATGCCTGTTGATGTGCCAGCCTCATACTTGAAGCCGAAGAAACCCATCTTAGTACCAGCAGCGAGAACATAGTATGTACCGCCCTCAGCAACGTTGAATGTTACAGTACCATTAGACTTTGCTGCAATGATGTTCTCGCCCTTCCCGTTCTGTGTAAACTCCTGAGAAGCACCATCCTTGGCAGCAGGCAAATTATAAGAAGCAGGAGCTACCTCTGCAAATTCTGCATCCAGGATATGGAAGCCCTTATTACCACTCAACTGAACACCAATAGTTACAGAACCAGCCTTTGCTGTCTCAAACTTATAACCACAACCAGTTGGCGCTGCATCTGACACCAACTTACCACTGTTCTTGCCACAAACGTAAGCACCGAAATCAGCATCAGCCCAGTTAGTAGTCTTCTTACCTGCCGCAAACTCAACACCATCATTCTCCATATAAGTAAGAGTGATGTTCTCTACAGATGAAATCTGATCGCCAGCCTTTACATTGTCACCAATCTGCACTGCATAAGTGCCCTGAGCGTTCATACTTGTTGCCATAGCAACGGTTGCAATAAGAGTAAAAAATTTCTTCATAAATGTTTAAAGTTTAAGTTGTTTATTTTTATAATTCATGTTATTTCGAATATCATATCTATATTCCTATATTAAAATAGGTATATATACGGTTCAGTATCATCCGATTTGCTTTTTATGTAATCCGATTTGCTTCACGACGACAAAAATACTCAATTATTCAACACAAGCCAAGAAAAAAGCAAGTAAATTCAGAAGATTTTGCGAAAACGTTTACGTGAAAGTATCACTATACAACTATTGTTTTTCCCAAATATTATACGTACTTTTGTCAGCGAATAACTTATTCAAACAACAAACGAGTATATTTAATAGACCTAAAAAGTATATAAACAGATGAAAAGAATTCTACTAAAGTTCGGGCTTCTATGCCTGATGTTGGTCTTTGCTTTCATAGCTAAAGCACAAGACGTTACGGCAGAATGGAACTTCAAAGCCAATTTGCCGGAAGGTATTCAAAGTACCATGGTAGAGAAGAGCACTAGCGCTATCGCCTCTACCGTGGAAGGTATCGAAATGACCGTGGATGCAACCAACGGTAAGTTGAAGGGCCGCTCTGCCGATGCCCAGATCAACAAGGGCACCATCCTGAAGGTTCCGGTGAAATCAGCCAGAGACATCGTTACCATCATGAACTACGGCAACGAAAAGTATCGTGCTACCTTCACCATCGGAGAAACTACTTCGGCTGATGAAATCATTGAGCACAACACTACTGTAGATGAAGCTACTCAGGGCTATGTACAGATTGAAGTAGCAGAGAACGGTTACTTCTACGGCATCAAGCTCGTTCAGGCAAGTGCCTTGCAGGAGAAGACACTCTACTCTACAGATTTCACCAACTGGGAGGCCATCGACCGTGCCAAAGCTACCGACGAGGTGGTAAAGGTGAAAACCCTCTACAGCAAGGAGGAACTCAGCTTTACATTCAATGGCGTGGGCGTTTATCCAGCAGGTACCAACGCTAAGTTCCCAGAAATTACAGGTTTCATGCAGACTGCCAAATACACTGGCGAATACAAGGCTGCAGAACCTAGCGTAGTAACATCTGCATTGGCTAGCATCACTAAGATTACCCTGCACCAGGCTGCTACAGGTGGCAAGCGTGGTATCAAGGTATCCGTAAAGGGCGACGGCGATGCAGACTGGGTAGCAATCCACAATGTAGCTATCGCAAATGCGAAGGGCGAGGACCTGACACTCGAGGTAAACCGCACCAACTGTCAGATTAAGTTCGAGAACTTTGCGCTCGGTCAAAACGCTTACGTTACCGACCTGGCAATCTATGGCAACGTAGATATGAGCAAATCGCCTATGCTCGGCAGCTTCCTCCTGAACGGTGAGAAGTATCATGCAGCCGACCTCTTTGCAGAGGGTGCAGATGGCAAGCAGATGGCTACCGTGCTCATCTCAAAGAAGGCGAATCTCATTTCAGAGACCAACCCGCTGACAGAAATCACAGCAGACAACGGAAACATCAAGAGCATTACTTATGCTACTACTGGCGAAGGCGCTGAGCAGAAGGCCGTGGCTACCCTCGTGGTAGAGGCAAACGGCGACGAGGCTACCTACGAACTCACAGTAGGTTTCAAGCCAGACTTCACCCTTACCTATTATGATGTAGATGGCAAGACTGTTCTCGGCACACAGGCTGTGGAGCAGGATGCAGAAATTGAGAAGTTCCTGGACGGAACAACAGAGAAGGTGACCGTAGCCGACGGCAAGAAGTTCCGTGGCTGGGCTTGCGACCAGAAGAAGGACAGCCAGAAGTTCACCGCTTCTTCTGTCATCACAGAGAACACATCACTCTACGCTCTGGTAACAGACATCGAGACAGCCAGCGGCACAGCCCGCTACGACTACGACCTTCAGAAGGAAGGTTTCGACATCAACGACCATGAGGCTATCGAGGTAGAAGGCGGCAAGTGGCACGACGCTACTCACGGCTGGACCTTCAATGCCGACAGCAAGGTGAAGGTATTGATGGGCGGCAAGGGTTACATCAAGATGGCCCTCTGCCAGTATTCAGGCTCAGGCAAGATCACCCTCTCAGACCCTCAGGGCAATGAGGTGGCAAGCATCGATGCCAAGGCTAGCAAGGACGGCAACTCTGGCATTCTCCAGAACCCATCAGCAGAGAGCGGCTTCTACACCCTCACATTCGAAGGCACAGCCTATATGCACAACCTCAGCATCGTGAACATGACTGAGCCTGCCTTCGCACAGAACGGCAACTGGTACACCGTGAAGGCTGGCGACGTACAGAGCTTCATCACCACACTGGAGGTAGTAAACGGCACCAACGCTGCTGCCGATGCAGCCCGCTCGTTCATCTTCCTGCCTAACGGCACATACGACCTGGGCGACCAGTGCCTCACCACCATCAGCGGAAACAACATCTCGCTCATCGGTGAAAGCATGGACAAGACCATCATCGTAAACAAGCCTGCTATCGAGAACGAAGGCATCGGTACCACCGCTACCCTTCTCAACACAAGCAACAACCTCTATATGCAGG
>ERZ1026888.1470-NODE-1470-length-10171-cov-20.456307_pt1 | contig 10171 bp, 9 predicted proteins | sample MGYA00380174_ERZ1026888 | MGnify/ENA primary metagenome ERZ1026888 (study PRJEB33269, sample SAMEA4719810) | human gut metagenome | biome: human-associated habitat; feature: organic feature; material: feces | place: Cameroon | collected 2013-10 ...
ATTTCATAATAAGTATGTTTAAAATTATTAATTAGTTATGCCAATTTATGCTCGCAAATTTACAACTATTTTATAATACATACAAGTATAAGTTAAAAATTTTTATTTCAGACGTTTCAAATTCACGTATTTTAACAAGGCCAGCCCAATAATGCACAATAACATCCATATTAAAACAATAATATACATCTATCTATTAAACGGCTAAAGAAATAAAAAAAGGTTGAAAACGCAACATACTATACAATATTGCGTTTTCAACCTTATTATATATATCTAACCCAGAAAGGTCTGACATTATATATATCTAACCCAGAAAAGGTCAGACATTCTGTATCGGCTTACCTAATTACTCGATAACAACGAGCGGAGAGTCCTCAAGCACGCTCTCGCCAGTCTTCACGCAGATAGCAGTAACCTTTCCGTCCTTCTCTGCCTCAAGATTGTTAGCCATCTTCATAGCTTCGAGTACTACCACTACGTCGCCAGCCTTCACCTCGTCGCCTACAGCAACCTTGATTTCGGTTACGACGCCCGGCAGCGGAGCCTTGAGCGCATTGGCTGTGTTCACATTAGCAGCGCTTGCTGTCTCGCCTTCCTCTGCCTCAGCAGCCGGCTGTCCGAGCACTACCTTCTTCTTCTCTGGCTCAGCCTCCTGCTCCATCTCGACCTTGAAAGCCTCACCGTTGACAGTTACGTCGGCGATGTTGCCCTCTACGTCCTCAATCTGCACCTTGTACTCCTTGCCGTCGATTGTATATTTAAATTCTTTCATTTCTTTTTATGGTTTTGCTGTTAAACTTAAGAACTTGGCGTTCCACATAGTCTGACGCGGCTGTATGGTGATGAAGCCCGGTTCTTTATCGTGTACGTTGTTGCCCTGATACTCGTATAGAGCCATGGCAATGGCAGCATATATATTCTTGTCCATACTTTGTAACCTGTTTACTTGTAACCTTGTCTACTTGTTTTACCCGTCTACTTGTAAAACAAATTACATCGGCATACAACCATGCTTCTTAGCCGGCAACTGCTGACGCTTTGTAGCGAGCTGTGCCAGACCGCGGCAGATGCGGAAGCGTGTGTTGCGCGGTTCGATTACGTCGTCGATGTAGCCGTAAGAAGCAGCCTCGTACGGGTTGGCGAACTTCTCTGTGTACTCGTCTTCCTTCTCTGCGAGGAATGCCTTAACGTCTTCGCCAGCCTCCTTCTTAGCCTTAGCTTCCTTGCCGCAGAGGATTGCAACGGCACCGCTTGCACCCATAACCGCAATCTCTGAAGACGGCCATGCGAAGTTGAGGTCTGAACGCAGCTGCTTGCAGCCCATAACGATGTGCGAACCGCCGTAGCTCTTGCGCAGAGTGATTGTGATCTTAGGAACGGTAGCCTCGCCGTAAGCGTAGAGCAGCTGTGCTCCGTGCTGGATAACGGCGTTGTACTCCTGACCTGTACCCGGCAGGAAGCCCGGCACGTCGACAAGCGACACGATAGGAATATTGAATGCGTCGCAGAAGCGTACGAAACGTGCAGCCTTGCGGCTTGCGTTAACGTCGAGAACGCCAGCGTAAGCAGCCGGCTGGTTGGCTACGATACCAACGCTCTGACCGTTGAAGCGTGCGAAACCGATGATGATGTTCTTAGCGAACTTAGGCTGTATCTCGAAGAACTCGCCGTTATCGGTGATTGCGCCGATAACCTTGTACATATCGTAAGCCTTGTTCGGGTCGTCTGGGATAATCTCGTTGAGAGAGTCCTCCATACGATTGATCGGGTCGTTGCACTCTACGCGCGGAGCCTCTTCTGTGTTGTTGCTCGGGATGAACGAGAGCAGGCTCTTGATCATCTCGACAGCCTCTTCCTCGGTCTTTGCAGCGAAGTGTGTAACACCGCTCTTTGTAGCGTGAACCGATGCACCGCCGAGGTGCTCAGCATCGATATCCTCGCCCGTTACGGTCTTTACAACCTTCGGACCTGTGAGGAACATGTATGAAGTCTGCTCCTTCATGATGATGAAGTCGGTGAGAGCCGGCGAGTAAACCGCACCGCCTGCGCACGGACCCATGATGGCAGAGATCTGCGGGATGACGCCCGAAGCGAGGATATTGCGCTCGAAGATCTCACCGTAGCCAGCGAGAGCGCAGATGCCTTCCTGAATACGAGCACCGCCCGAGTCGTTCATGCAGATAACCGGTGCGCCCATAGTCATAGCCATGTCCATCACCTTGCAAATCTTCTGCGCCATTGTCTCAGAGAGCGAACCGCCGTTGACGGTGAAGTCCTGAGCATATACGTAAACCAAACGGCCGCCTATTGTAGCGCTACCAGCTACGACACCGTCGCCATAGTAGTGCTTCTTCTCCATACCGAAGTTAGTACAACGATGCTTCTTGAACATGTCGTACTCCTCGAACGAGCCTTCGTCGACGAGCATCTCGATGCGCTCGCGTGCTGTGTATTTGCCGCGTGCGTGCTGCTTCTCAATGGCTTTTTCGCCGCCACCGAGACGAGCCTGTTCGCGCTTAGCGACCAGTTCCTTGATTTTTTCTACTTGTTTGCTCATAATTTTATTTTGCTATTTCTTTGTTCTTTCTTTAAAATAAAAAATTGCGTATATTCTAATCCAGTGTGCAAAATTACTAAAAAAAGAACAAAGAAGGCTATATCATTGATATAAATTTTGTTACTACGTCTATTTCATGCTGTCGTCTACGAACGAGAAAGGCAGCAAGTCTTTAGCCGACTGCAGGCTGTAGACGCCTTTCTTGCCGTATAGCAGCACGCGTATAGGCTGCTTGTAGCGGTCTTCTACGCCGAGTATCACCTGGCGGCATGCTCCGCAGGGGCTTACCGGCTCGTCGAGCAGTCCGTTTGCGTTGCGCGCTACGATGGCGAGTGTCGAAACGGGCTGGTCTGGATAGTTTGCCTGTGCGGCGAAGAGGGCTGTACGCTCGGCGCACAGACCTGAGGGGAAGGCTGCGTTCTCCTGGTTTGCGCCAGTCACGATGATGCCGTTGGCGAGGCGAAGCGCGGCTCCTACGTAGAAGTTGCTGTACGGGGCGTATGCGCCGTGGGTTGCTTTCAGCGCAAGGTCTACAAGTTCGCGGTCAGCAGTGTTGAGTTCGTCGAGCTGATAGTGCTCAACGCGGATGTGAATGTCAATTTCTTTCATAGTTAAAGGTGGTGAGATGTTGTTGTGGTGAGGTGGTGAGATTTGTTGGTGAGATGGTGATGGGGTGAGATGTTGTTGGGGTGATGGGGTGAGATGGTGAAGATACTTATTCCTGCGGATTCGGTTCTTCGGTCTTCTCCTCCTTGAATTCGTATGCTCCGACGTCGGGTCGCTCGTCGCGCGGCATGGCGTTACGGTCGGTCTTTGTAGCCGTTGCTGGGTCGGCGCGGTCGATAGCCACCGATGTCTTGGCGAGTCGGAAGTCGTAGTCCTGCTGGTCGCCGTCCACCTTCTTGAAGTGGTTGGTGCATACCGAGTCGGCGTTCTCCTTCTCCTCGAACACCACGTTCACGAAGTGCGGCTTTTCTTCCTCCTTCGTCACCTCAGGTGTGCGTATCACGCAGTTCTCAAACTGATAGTTGAAGGCATTAGGCTCTGCGGCATCCTCGCTCGTAGCGTCCTTCACGGGCTTTCCGCTCATCATCTCGTCGGCGCTGTAGCCCGTGATGAGCGTGTTGCGACAGACAAACTGCTGCAGCGGGTGCTTCAGAGCCGAGAAGCTGAGCGCACTGGCGCGGTTTGAGTCGAACGGATAGAACTGTGCCAGCGTGCAGTTGTTCACCAGCACGTCGCCGCCTTCCACGCCGAGGCAGTTGTTGAGCGCATTCGTAAGCTGCGAGTTCTCTACCGTCACCTTCGAATTCTCTACATACAGCGCATGTCCCTGACAGTTGTGTATGGTCGAATTGGCTATGGTGAGCGTCTGCCGAGCCACATCCGATGAGTCGACACGCACTCCGTTGAACGCGCTGTGCAAGTCGGTGAACTCCATCCGGTTGTCGTACGACTTCTCCATGAAGTGTACGCCGTTCCACAGTCCGCTCATGCGGTCATAAGGCAGATAGTCGAACATATAGTCGAGTCGGTCGCCGCGCAGCGTTACGGGCTGTTCGGCTGTGCCCTTGCATACGAGTCGTCCCTTCACGTCGATGCCCGCTCCGTCGTGGAAGAAGAGCGTAGCGCCCGGCGGTATGGTGAGCGTAGCGCCCTCCTCTACGGTCAGCGGTCCGTAGACTACGAGCGGCTTGCCGGCTGTTATGGTGTAGTCGGTCGTGATAGTCTTGTTGCGTGCGAAGTCGGCGTCCCACGACCATGCGTTGAGCACCACCTTCTGCTCCACTCCACTCTCGAGTGCGAACACGAGGCGGTCGTTAAGCTCCTTCGGTGCGTCGCCGTGATTCACGGCTGTAGTCACTTCCACGAACACGCGTATGCTGTCCTTGTTGCGCACCTCTATGTCGTTCGCCTTATAGCCCTGTTCCGGACTCAGATATACGCCGTCTACATTCACGCGGAATCCGTTCTGGTTGCCACCTTCGAGGCGCACCGACGTGCAGCGCAGTCCTTTTCCCGAGCGGTTGCTCACCCAGAAGTCGCGCGTCGACGACGGCACGGTAGAGAACACGGTGTCAATGCGCACCGTGTCGGTAGAGAACGTGAGCAGGTTGTTCGGCGATGTTGTGAAATCGTCGATATCGTCGCATGAGCTGAAACCGAACACGCCCAGCACACACATTATTATATATATATGGATATGTTTCATCGTAATAAATATAACGCAGAAACGGCGGTTTTATTGTATCATTACAATCAATTGCTATTGTTTAAGCGCCTTCAAGAAAGATCTTGCTCCGTATAACGGCACATTTGTCAACCTGCCTTCTTCACGATAATCGCTCATTGAGAAACGCAGACCATGCATATCGGGGTTTTCGGAAAGCGTCGTCTTGAGCGACTTCGACTGTAGGTTTTCTTCTGCTTTCACCTCTACCGGACAAACCGCAGTGTTTGCCTGAACGACAAAGTCGAGTTCGAGCTGACTGTTGTCCTTGCTGTAATAGAACACTGGCAGATCTGACAACGACTTCATCTGCGAGCAAACGAAATTCTCCGTGAAATCGCCTTTGCCGCTATTGTCTGTGCTTGGCAGAAGAAGCATGGCAGGCGGAGTAAGACTCATCGCTCCAAGCAGTCCGCAATCGAGCATAAACAGCTTGAACGCAGAGATTTCTTCATGTATTTTCAATGGCATAGCAAGCGTTGTTACGCGGTTCACCTTATATACCAGCCCTGCATCCAGCAACCACTGTATAGCAAGTTCGTAATCCTTCGCACGTGCACCTTTCTTCACAACTCCGTATATGAACTTGCGGTTTTCCTTAGCAAGTTGCGAAGGAATGGAATGCCATACCTGCCCGATGCGCATCACCTGCTCGGCAGGTGCGTGTTTTGAAATATCCTTCTCGTAGGCTGCAAGTATCTCGTTCTGCACTTCCCTCACCAAGTTGGCGTCATTGGTCTGCACAAATTTGTCTACCGCCTCAGGCATACCGCCCACCAGATAATACTCACGCAGATGTTGTATATAAAGTGTTCGCAATCCTTTCACAAAGTTCCAACGCTGCGCCTGCAGCAAATCTACCATTTGTTTTCTGTTGCGCGCAAGCAGGAATTCCTCGAAAGTCATCGGATACATATTGAGCGTGTTCACCTTTCCTACCGGATACGAATCGCCCTCATGAAGCGTAAGTCCGAGCAACGACCCTGCCACCGCAACATGATATTCCGGCGCATCCTCGCAGAAATACTTAAGCGACACCAATCCCCGCTTTAGCTCCTGCACCTCGTCCATTATGATTAGTGTCTTGCCGGGCTGAATGTTCACGCCGGTTATCGCACCGATGGTCAACAATATGCGTTCGATATTATAGTCGGGAGTGAAAAGGTCGCGCACAAGAGCGTTGTTGTCGCAGTTTATGTATGCAACATTCTCGTATTCGCGCCTGCCGAACTCCTTTAGTATATATGTCTTGCCAACCTGCCTCGCTCCAAGCAAAATCAGCGGTTTGCGGTCGTTACGGTTCTTCCACCTGACCAAATCGTCCATTATAAATCTTTCCATAACAAATTGTCATTTGTCTTACACGATGCAAAGATACTGATAATCAGCGACAAAAACAAGTATTTTACATTTTTATGAGGGACTTTCCGCCGAATCACTACACTTTCATGAGGGACTTTCTGCCGAATCACTACACTTTTATGAGGGACTTTCTGCCGAATCACTACACTTTTATGAGTGACTTTCCGCCATTTCACTACATTTTTATGAGGAACTTTTCGCATAAGGATGCGGTGAAAGCTACAGACACAAAAAAACGGTTGCACGTGCCCGAAGGCTCATGCAACCGCTTCTTATATTTCGTTTTATTACTATTGTCTGAGCAAGCTCACTTTTACTTAGTGAGGTTGATCTTGTTGTTTACATTTACAGCCTCTGCAACAGCTGCACAACAAATTGCGAAGATAAATCCGAAAATCATCATAATCTTAATCCTTTCTTTAATTTTTAATTGTTATCCTTACTTGTGTTTTTCTGTGTTTCCCATCTTTACCTCTTTTCATAACCTTGCCCGAAGGCAGTCAGTTACTTCTTGAGGCTGATTTTGTTGTTGACCTTTACCAGTTCAGCTATCGCTGCACAACAAATCGCAAAAATAAAACTGAAAATAACCATAATGTTACCCTTTCTTTAATTTTTACTTTGTTATCCCTAATTACCTATTCTCTTTTCTTGCCTTGCGGCAAACGTCAGCCACGCTTCCAGCGTAACCTCGTTCGTTATTTACTGATGCAAAGTTAATGCCTTTTGTGTTCGCACACAAGTATAACGCCAATTATTTTCCTGCTTGTCTTATATTTTTGATGTTAGTCAAGTAGTTGTCGTAAATTTGCATTTCTGCGACAGATTTGCAATATGTTTGTAGCAAGAAATGGCAGAGTTAGTAGTGAAGAAGTGGCAGTTGGGCAGGGTTTTGACTGCCAAAGAACACGGAAAAAGCCGCATTTTACGTATCCAAAGCCACGTTTTACGCATCCAAAGCCATAAGTAAGCGTATTACCGCGCACAGGTAACACGATTACCGCGATGCAAAAACAATATTACCGCAGCGCGGAAATGAAGTGCCCACGCTGCGGTAACTGGATAGTCTTTTTATAATTATAAATCGTGTTACCTTATTATATACAGCCTATCACTTTATTATATACAGCCTATCACTTTATTATATATAGCCTATCACTTTATTATATATAGCCTATCACTTTATGCGATACATTCTGAACGTCTTTGCCGGCAACTTGTCGCTGAGCACCGTGCCGCCCTTGCGACTCTGGCACGAAGCAGCCGACTCTACGGGGCGTACGGCGTCTGGGCGGTCGAGAGTGTTCTCGGCGTCCATGTCGTCGCTGTGCAGGGTTGTGAGCGTTGCCGAGTGCGAACCGCGCAGTCCGTTGAGGTTGAGCGTCAGGTCGTGCGCCTCGTCCGACGTGTTGACTACCTTGACGACGATTTCGCCCTTCTGTCGGTCAACGACCGCACTGGCGAAGAGTCCGTCCTGACCCTCCTGTCCTGCCACCGGCTTGCCGTTCATCGTGAGCGGCAGCACGTTGGTGCCCTTGTTGCAGGCGTACATCTGCTGCACATAATAGCTTGTGCTCTTGAACATGCGCGTGTTGTCGAACCATATCAGGTCGGGGCGCCACTGCCATCCGTCTACGTGCGCGAAGAGCGGAGCGTAGGTAGCCATCTCCACAATGTCGGCGTTGCGCTCGATGTCGGTCATGAAGGCAGCCTCGTAGAGCGATGTCTCGAAGTGGTTCCACTTCTTGCCCTTTCCGTGGCATGCATACTCGCCGGCGAACACCTTCGGGCCCTTGCGGTCGTAACCCTCGTAGCGCAGTCCGTGTGACAGGAACCACTGCTCGTTGCGGTAGAAATGCTCGTCGACGAGGTCGGCCTTAATCTCCTTCATGGCTTTCCATCCCTTTTCGAACATCTCGCCCTCGGAGTCGGGGCCCGATGTGCCGATGAGGCGTATCTTAGGATACTTGGCACGTATGGCTTTCACGAACGGGCGCAGACGCTCGTAGTAGAGGGTGTTCCACTGCTCGTTGCCCACAGCCAGATACTTCAGATTGAACGGCGCCGGGTGGCCCATCTCGGCACGCTTTCTGCCCCATGTGGTGCAGGTGTCGCCGTTGGCAAACTCGATGAGGTCGAGACAGTCCTGTATGTACGGCTGCAGCGAGTCGACGGGCACATGAGCCTTCGGGTTGTCCCAGTTCTGAAACTGGCACGCCATGCCCACGTTGAGCACGGGCAGCGGCTCGGCGCCGATGTCCTCGGCAAGCTGGAAATACTCGAAGAAGCCGAGTCCGTAGCTCTGATAGTAGTCGGGGAAGAGGCGGTGATGGAATGTCGACTGCCAGCGGTTGTTGTTCAACGGGCGGTTCTCGACGGGTCCGATGGTGTTCTTCCACTGGTAGCGGTGCTTCAGCGATTCGCCCTCGACGATGCAGCCGCCGGGGAAGCGCAGCACGCCGGGGTGCATGTCGTAGAGCGCCTGAGCGAGGTCGCGGCGCATGCCGTTCTCGCGGTTCTTGAACGTGTTGACGGGGAAAAGGCTCACGTGCTCGAGAGCCACGCTGCGTGTGCCGCTGAGCAGCACGCGCAGACAGCCCTTCTGTGCGGTCTTGCCGGGCGTGAGCACAGCTTCGTACTTCTTCCACTCGCTGCCGCTCACCTTTATCTGCGCCTTGGCGCGCTCCTGCGTTTCGTCCTGCGTGCTCTGGTCGGCAAGCGAGACGTCGATTGTAGCGTCGCCGTCCAGCGCTCTTGCCCATACCGTGAAGCGGTAAGGCTCGTCTTTGACGAATCCGATGCCGAAGTAGCCCTCGTTCTGCAGACCCGTAGCGCACTCCTTATGCCCCGTGAAGCCGAGCACTACGTAGTGGGGGCAGCGCTCGAAGGGTCCGTCCGCCTTCACCTCCACGTTGCCGAACGCCTGCCATCCGAGCAGCGCCTGCGGAAACTCGAACGAACGGTTCTTTACAAGCTCGCCGTACAGTCCGCCGTCGGCAGCATAGTTGATGTCCTCGAAGAAGATGCCGTACATGGTGGGGCTTACCGCTGCGCCAGCCTTACGGGTGTTGATGTCGAGCGTGTGCGTCTCGGCGAAGGCGCCGAATACCGACGATGCAGCCAGCATGCACGAAAGGATATATCTGTTTCTCATTTGTCCTGATATGTTTTTTTGATGTTTTTTTGTATGTTCTGTCTCGGTGCGTTGCCTGGCGGTTAGTGCTTCACAAGACTCGGCGTGTTGTCTACGGGCTTTATCGTTCCGTCGGCGTTGTATTCGAGCGGCTTCATCACTACGTTGCGCTTCGCCACGTGTCCGGCGAAAGCCTGCTTGCTCGTAGCCCACTTGAAGGCAGAGATGTCGAGCGCCACCGGATGCTGGCGCCAGTGCTTCAGTTATGCAATACCATACTCGTCTGATTTCTGGCGTATCTTTAGCAAACGCCTCCCAGTACCTAAGATATTTATCCTTTCTCCATAAGAAAAAGTAATTTATAAAGAGACAAGGTACTACTGAGACAAGGATAAACGCAATCTTGCCTAAAGGCAGTAAAGAAAATGCAATAATATAGCCTATTCCAAAACAATTCTATATACTTCATATAGGCCTCTCTTTCTTTGAATTGGTTCTTTTTGAAATAAAAGAATAAATGGCATAGTGGATACAAATGGGCAAGAGTTTCATATTACGTTCATTATATTTTACTCTGTATTGTACACGCACGCTTACCGTGTCCACCGCCTCTTGGGAATGGACGCATGAGGCAAATAAACAAAATGCCAATAAACTGAAGAGTATTTTCATAAGCAACAATTCTTTTTATTTACTTCAACTCAAAGGTTGCCATGAAAGGCACCTTCTCACCATCTATGCTATCCCCATAAAAAAAGCGGTAAACGCCTGGTTTGTTGGGAAGAATATCGGGAAAAAGATGGGCAGTAATGGTGCCGCTTTGACCATCGTTTAAAACATGACCGATGGCCGTGAACGAGCAATCGGTGGGCACAACAAACCAATT
>ERZ1026888.1472-NODE-1472-length-10161-cov-28.087473_pt1 | contig 10161 bp, 14 predicted proteins | sample MGYA00380174_ERZ1026888 | MGnify/ENA primary metagenome ERZ1026888 (study PRJEB33269, sample SAMEA4719810) | human gut metagenome | biome: human-associated habitat; feature: organic feature; material: feces | place: Cameroon | collected 2013-10 ...
TTCTATGCCGACTATAGAGGAATTGGAAAAGAGATTAAAAGATAATCAAGAATAGATCCGCAATAACTAATCACGATGCCTTGGTTCCGGCTCCGCCACCATTGCCGGCTTTTCTTCCGGCAATTCATACCTCCTGATATGATGATCTTCCAGGAAGATATGGTTCAGTGTAAAGGCTAGCGACTCCAGAGTCTTCTCCCTGACAGCCGGCTTCAGTTCGCATTCCCAGATAACGATGGTATGCCATCCCATTTCTGCCAACCGATGCAGCACCTCATGGTCCCTCTCCCGGTTCCTCCTGATCTTATCCTGCCAGAACTGGGTATTCGATTTCGGCACCACATAATACTTGCATCCCTCATGTCCATGCCAGAAGCAGCCATTCACCAGAATGCAGGTACGATACTTTCTGAGCACAATATCCGGTTTTCCCGGCAACCGTGGATGATTGAGCCGATACCTGAATCCCCTAGCCCACAGGAACTTCCTGACAAGAATCTCCGGTTTGGTATCCTTGCCTCTGATTGCCGCCATATTATTGTGGCGCTGCTCTATGGTCATTTTATCTGGCATACGCTTTATTTATTAAGACATCTTTTTTCTAATCTAATCACACCATTCGATACAAAATTAATCTTTTCTCATGAAAACACAAAAGAAAAAGCTTAAAAACTTGCATAAAAGAGAAATATTGCTTATTTTTGCATTATCTTTGCAGGAATTAAGAGGAAAGGACGAAAAATGGAAAAAGAAAACAACAGAATACAATTACCCCTAGAAGAAATCAAGCTCGCCTTCGCTGCGTCATGTGTTGAGGGAGCCGCAAGAAAGCTCGGGGTGCCATATATCGAGATATACGAAAGAATGAGAAAGGTTGATTTAATCAACAAATTCATTCTGCCCCACTATGATACGCTCCATACAGAAAGTCGAGAGTATCTTATAGAAGATGTCATTGAGTGTCTAACTAATTGGGAGAAGAAAGACCATGGAACAGAAAAAATATAAACAGATCAATACCAAGACACCAGAGATTCAAGAAATGATTCTCAGCTATCAGATAGGTGGCGTAGCATACGAGTTATCACAGCGTCTGGAAATATCTCCAGCTCTGGCTCTTGATCTTTTCTATCGCAGCAAGACCTGTGCCCAGCTCCACGATAAGCGCACCGACCTGTATCTCATGAGCAATGGCTACATCGCCGATGATTTCATTTACGAGAAGCAGAAAGGGTACTAAGCCACATTTTTATACCAGAGCCATCTGAGCCATCTTGCCCCTCACGCCCTGAAGGGGCAGAAGCTAAGAAAGACGATGCTACAAAGACATCAAATTATCCATATAAATTTGAGTGGAATATTTAATGACCACCTATTATTGATATTTCAAAAAATCAACAAGCCTTACAACATCAACTTTTGGGAAAGGTATCGTTTTCAACACATCATAATGATGGTCATTGGTAACAATACATTTGGCATGCGCTGCGATTGCACAATCTACGAATTTATTATCATCCTTATCAGCCTCTATCAGATTGAAGTTATAAAAAGGAGTTATCATCTCTGTAAATTTGCTATTCAAAATGGTTTTAATAACATATTCTGCAGCAGCATATTCATGACATTTCCAATTTATGTAAATCCATATTATTGATTTCATCAAGTCTTTTCTGGTCAAGCACGCCCGAATCCCAAAGTTCATTCAGAGATTCATCCATTTTCTTTGAATAATAAGAATATAACAATTCTTTCAATTCTTCCAAACCTTTCTGAGAATCATCTACTTGAAACATTTGCAAGAGGTGTACCTGTGTACTATTTAAAACCGTTGCTGCCATAACCTTTATATTAAAACGTTCTACATTTTGTTGCAAATTTACATTTTTCCTTTGAAACCACAAAAGAAATTCCCCAAAAACTTGCATAAAAAAGAAATATTTCTTATTTTTGCAGCAGATTTAAAACATAAAAAGATGGGAATATATAAGTATCAAGCAGAAATAATATGTCCAAAAGCTACTTACCCAACTACATCATGAAGCCTCAACGTGCAATTATGAATGCCCAAAGAAAAGTTGATGTTGGTGGATATGCTCTGGATGACAATATCACTACACCAGCAAGCAACGGACATTATAACTTGTTTGAATTCCCATCATGTGACTTATCCAAAACATTTAAACTAGAGGAGGGAAAATTATGAAAACAATAAAAGGTATTTGCATCAAGAAGCGCAATTTCGATAAATTCAAGAAGGTGGCCGATCTGATATATTTCGATGGACCATTGTTGTCACACTACGTAACCAACAAAGGTGACAACTATCTCTTCTATTGGATAGACCAAGATGATACAAACAATCGTTGGATGTTCATCAGAACCGATTACGACAATATACAAAAGTACACGAATAAAAAGCAAACATTGCGTAACGTATTAAGTTCGCCATTAGACGACATTGTATATACAGTCGATATTGATGAAGAAGGCAATCATCACAACTTCCAGGCCCACTCCATAGAAGATCTTCCAGAGGATTATCTCCCTACAGAGGATTCTTATTATGAATTTGAGCCAGAAGATGTAAACAAGGAGAACTTATCCATAGCAGAAATGAGCGGCAAGAAACTCGACTGGTTCCGCAAGGTCTGTGCTGCTATGCTATAGTCACCTTGCCCCCACACGCCCTGAAAGGGCAGAAGCTCCTAGCCCAGGGTAACACCCTGGATATAAGCGCAGTCTGCCTTGCGTCCTGCAAGGGCAAAAGTATTTAAAATGCAAGAATAGTAAAAATGAAAACAAGGGAAGAATACATAGCACTCATCGCTTCTCATGCCGGAGAACTGCAGAACACCTTCGGCATCACCTCCTTGCGTCTCTTTGGCTCAGTTGCAAGAAACGAGCACCACGAAGGAAGCGATGTAGATGTCTTTGTAGAAATGCCACCCAAGTTTTTTCTAGTAGTACGTCTGAAGGCATACTTGGAAGAACTTCTAGACAACCCTGTTGATATTATCCGGAAGCATCAGCACCTCAATCCCATTTTGCTCAAAGAGATTGAGAGAGATGGGATTGAAGTGATAGCGGAGCGATAGATGGGGGACACCAATAGACAGACATCTTACTCAATCTTTAAAAGGAATTCTTCAATCCATCCACTATTTTCATCCGTAAATGAATCTTTTCTCACGAAAACACAAAAGAAAAAGGCCAAAAATTTGCATAAAAGAGAAATATTTCTTATTTTTGCAGCAAACTAAACTGTAGAAATATGACAACAGAAGAACAATATAAAAATTTCATTAAGAATTGCACTACCTCACCAAAAAGTGTCAACAACTATAGTGACTTTAAGCGCATCAATGAAACTATAGCCAAAATCAAAGGAGTTGATTCCTTTGATATCTACTCTTGTGTACATACCAAAGAACTACAAGATATCATTGATTCACTTAACAACAATGAAGAATTCAAGCAGTATGAGAAAACTGGCAGTAACCAGTATTCTAACGCTCTAAAGACATACATGCGATTTCTTTACGCTAAAGAAATTTTCCAGAATGAAGCTAAAAAGATAAAGGCTCCTTCAAATCTTACTCTTCAACAGATTTACTATGGTGCTCCCGGCACAGGTAAATCAAAGGCCATCAAGGATTTGACCTTTGGTGAAGACGTTATTCGCACTACATTCCATCCAGACTCAGATTACGCCTCTTTTGTAGGTACTTATAAACCTATTACAGAAGAAGTTGATTTCCGAGATTGCTATGGGAAAAAGGTCATCGATGACGATACAAAGGAAGTCGTAAAGGAAGAAAGAATTGCCTATAAGTTCATTCCTCAGGCTTTTCTCGAAGCCTATGTTGAAGCGTGGAAGAAACTTGGTAGCAAAAAGAGTGAAAAGAGCGATAAAAGCGATAATAGAATCCACCCAGCACTTCTCGACACTCCAGATATTTTCACTAAGAATAAGGCATCAAAAAAGCAATATCTTATCATCGAAGAAATAAACAGAGGTAATTGCGCCCAGATCTTTGGTGACCTATTCCAATTGCTTGATCGCAACGAATATGGTTTTTCTGATTATCCTATCGTTGCAGATAAGGATATGCAGAAATATCTTGAAAAGGAATTTGAAGGATGGGAGATTACGAATAAAGACAAAATCAATCAGCTCTATGGCGAAGCCAATATGGTAAGCCTCATCTTAAAGGGCAAACGACTTGTTCTGCCTTCAAACCTTTATATTTGGGCAACAATGAATACCAGCGACCAGAGTCTCTTCCCTATTGACTCTGCCTTTAAACGTCGTTGGGACTGGAAGTATGTGCCTATTCGTGAAGGTCGTGACAAAGAAACCAACGCTAAACTCAACTGGTATATCAATACGGGTGATAAGCAGTATGATTGGTGGTCATTCATCAGCCAGGTCAACAAGTTGATTGGTTCACTTACCAATTCTGAAGACAAGAAACTCGGCTATTTCTTCTGCAAGGCAAAGGATGGAGAAATCGATGCAGATTTATTCGTAAGCAAGGTTATCTTCTATCTCTGGAATGATGTGTTCAAGGACTATGGATTCGACGACAAGGACTTCCAGGATGAAGAAGGAAAGATTCTGTCTTTTGATAGATTCTATGAGGATGTTAATGGTGTGACTAACGTCAACGTGGCTAACGTTGAGCTATTCTTAGAAAATTTGGGTGTAGATGAATTCATTTCTAACGAAGAAGAAGAATACATAAATGCTAATGAAGATGAAGAGAATGAAGATTCAAGTAATCCAAACATTTCAAGTCCATCATTAAAAAGGGAAAAATATTCAATAAATAATAGTGGAGCATATGGTAAATGTGCAGTTCCTTATGAAGCAATTAAGCTATACTCATTAAGCCACCCAACTTTACCTGCCTCAACCATCATTAAAATATGGTCATCACTAAATATCAAACATATACCTCATCTTATAGAAAGTGAACAGGACTTCGAAAGACGTGGACAGAAAACCAAAGATGCAAAATTTAGAGATAAGGCTAAAAAAATAACTATAAATAATGAAACAGTTTATATCTCTAATCAATTTAATCCTGAGCGCATTAAAGAGTTCATCCAAAAGGTAAATGCACAAGATTGGGGTATTAATATTAAAGAAATAGACCAATAAAGACATTATGAGAATCCTCATAGAAGAACATCAGTATCAGGCTGAACAGATCAGGGATGTCCTGCACGGTATCGACGCTATGCAGGACATTGATGGCAACGTCAGCGTCAACTACGTTGGGTATTACTACAATACCCAACTAAGCGATTGCGTCTTTATTTTGCCGAAAGTACTGCTCGAAGACACCCCAGAAGGCGAAAAAGTATTCGGCAAATACGCCCCGGAAACCATCGTCAACCTGAACCAGAACAACCCTCTTTCTCAACACGAGAAAGACTTTATCTATGAATTCTCCGTCTGGATTTACCGCACCATCGAGGTTTACAACAATACCACCAGAAACGGTATCGTCTATCACCAGAAAATAGCATGCCTTGGCAAAAGTACCCGACAAATCAACAATACATTCCTCGATATTCTGCTGGCTCTCATAGACTTCAACAAGCATAACCAGGATTTCATCTTCTTCATCCTGAAGAACGTTCATTCTGGTTACAACCGCATTCATTGGTCTAAGACCATATCCACCACAAGAGCCATAGTCTGCAAAAACAGTCCTGTTTATACGAATCCTGTCAACAGGAAGAAGCAGATCAACTTTGATGAGGAGTTATTGATTATTTTCTATTCCATCCTGAATTATATCAGCGAAAGATACGGCTTCACCTATCATACCAACTGTAATTTCCAGTTGATTACAGGTTATCGTTTCAAGACTTATCTGGATGGATTAGGAAAGACCAGACTTCTCCAGATTAAATACAAGTACTTTTCTGATAAAGCATTATATCTCTGGCAGTTATGCTATGACTTCTTTAACAATGCCAAGCGCATGAATATCCAGAAGGAACGTAAAGAGTATCTTCTGGTTAAGAGTTTCAATATCGTTTTCGAAGCCATTATTGATGAACTTCTGGGAGAAAAGAACATCCCAGCTGGTCTGAAAGAACAGGCTGATGGCAAACGCATAGACCACTTGTACACCTACCAGAACCTGATTACAAGCAAAGAGCCAGAGCCTGTTTATTACATTGGCGACAGCAAATATTACAAGCTTGGTCATGCCATCGGAAAGGAATCTGTATATAAGCAGTTTACGTACGCCAGAAATATCATCCAGTGGAACCTGAACCTCTTTATGAATGACGACAAGGACGATGAAGAGCTTCAATACGACAAGTGTAACTTTGGCAACGTACCAAAGCTCCGTGATGATTTGACGGAAGGATATAACATCATTCCGAACTTCTTTATCAGTGCAAAGATGGCAGAGAATCTATCGTTCTCAGACCAGGTATCGTCAACCGACAGGGAACATAAGTGCTTCAATACCCAGCATTTCAACAACCGCCTGTTCGATCGAGACACCCTTCTAGTCTTCCATTACGATGTAAACTTCCTCTATGTCGTATCTCTGTATGCCCGTCATAATGAGCACCAGAAATTCTCGTGGAAAAACAGAGTCCGCAAGATGTTCCGGGATGAAATCCAGAAAATGCTGGATGAAAGATACGACTTCTATCGCCTCACGCCGAAAGAAGATACGCAAGTAGAAGAATTCGTCAGCCGGAATTTCAGAAAGCTTATCGGCAAGATATTCTCACCAACAAAATCCAATGATTATCTGATACTTGCGTTCGAGAAAGAAGACTCCAACGAGGAGCAGAAAGAAGCTATCATAAACGATGTTAAGGAGAAATTCTATATAGAGGGATTTGCCTTATCGGATGATGAAGAGAAAAATTAGCAGGTACGCAAGTCCTTCAGGTATCCTTTGCCACCTGACTGGCTTGAGTTTCCCCTTTTATCTTACAAAAAGACTTTTTTTCGCATATTTTTCAGATATAATTTGGTGCTTTCAGAGAAAAAGTGTACTTTTGTGGGAGATATTTAATTAAAGGAGAAGATTATGGCAACATTAACAATAGATAACCAGATGGTAAGTCCATTAGATGCGTTATGGGCGCTTTTTAAAAGCCAGCCAAAAGCTGTTCGTAGTGCTTTTACCCAGCGTTTACTACAGGAAGATGTAGATGCTGAAGCTATGAGACAGAGATTGGTGGTGAAGGAAAGTCTGACACAGGCTTTTAAAGAATTCCGTGAGGCAGAAGCATCAGGAACCGAACTTCCTGATGCTCGAAATTTATTTAAATAAAATGAAGGTCGAATTTCATTATCTCCCTGAATTTGAGCGGAGAGCCAAAGCTTTGGCAAAGAAATATAAGTCTTTTCGGCAAGACTACGATGATTTCTTGGATTCTTTAGAGAAGGCTCCTTTTCAAGGAACTTCCTTAGGTGGTGGTGTTTATAAGACAAGAATGCAAATCGTTTCTAAAGGAAAAGGAAAAAGTGGAGGTGCCCGGGTTTTGACTTATAATTTGAAAAAGATAGAACCGGATAGAATTTCGATAACATTTCTTTCTATCTTTGATAAAAGTGATATGGAGAATGTCTCTGATTCTTATATTAAGAGGCTAGTGAAGGAGGCTATCTTATAGTCTAGCGGGCTTGCGATCTGTCATTGCCTTATGTCCCTTCTTACTTGGCGAAAGATATTATAATAATGCCACTAATGCCACACGCAGTATAAGTATCTGATATACTGCAAATAAAGGGTGGCAATAAGGCTGATTCCTATTGTCACCTAATGCCATGTGTGCGGTCACATATTCATTACTTCTATGCTAGATAAGTTGTTTTATCGAATATTGCAAGTTTTGCGGAGATTATTTGGCTTATTCTCCGCAAATTTGCGGAGAATAGCAACGAAAAAGATGGGAAAAGGTATGTATCGTTGTACAACTATGAGGTATATAGTTGTACGATTAAAAGGGGTATAGTTGTACAACTAAGAGGGATATAGTCGTACAACTAAGAGGTGTATAGTTGTACAGCTAAGAGGGATATAGTCGTACAACTAAGAAGTGTATAGTCGTACAACTAAGAGGTGTATAGTTGTACGATTAGAAGGTGATGCCACTAGGCTCAGCAGACGTGCTGACTGCAGTCAGCAGACCTGCCGACTATGCTCAGCAAGTCTGCTGAGCATAGAGACAACAATCAAGAAGATACTTTCTTGCCCCCAGAAAGATATATGCTTGTACCTCAAACGATACTTACTTGTACCCCAAAAGATATATTCTTGAACTCCAAAAGATATATTCTCGCAATCAAGAAGATATATTCTTGCGACCAATTACCAGTATCGTTTTTTTAATCTTCCTTGATAATCCAATCACTTATGGTACGCTGAGTGCTGTCGTAATTTACGCCAATCTTAAACAAACGCTTGCTATCGGCAGAATATGGAATCAGGTATCCCTTTTCATCTATCTGCCTGATAGCTTCCTCAGCAGAACCATCATACTTCAACTCGAATACAAATACGGCATCCGGCATATACACCACGGCATCAGCCCTGCCTATCGCACTATCCTCTTCTACCCTCATGTGGGCACCCATCAGGTTGAAGATAAGATAGAAAACTGTCTGGAAATCACGTTCACTCTTGTTGCTCAAGCGATTGGAGATGCTGGCAAGATATGCCTTTAGGCGCACCATCGCCCCCTCTACATCTGTATCATAGAGCTTTTCCAGGAAATCACCTACCAGACTGTTATTATCCAAAGATATTGGCGAGAGATAGTTAGGCGCAAGACTCTTGAGCATACCTATCTTCACCTCTCTATTAGGATATTCCAAAGTATAGCGATGCAACATCGGGTTATACTTCTTGATGGTGAGATAACCGCTCTGATAAAGCAGCGGAAGCGCTGAAGTCATCATTTCCGGAGAAACATCAAAGTCATCCACGTCACAAGATTTCTTTTCAATATCCATCACATTGACGTGATACTTCTGCAGCGTCTTGATAAGATAAGTTGGTGTGCCTGAGCCAAACCAGTAAGGAGCTATATCACGTGCATTCAGCGCTTTTACCAGACTGAACGGATTGAAGACATCCTCTGATTTCTTGCTGAAATGATAACCGTCGTAGAATCTTGTCAGCTCTGCCAGACATTCCTCATACGTCATGCCCAGGTCTTCTCCCAATGCCTCTATATCCGGTTTCATCTGTGTGGTAAGTTCCTCCTTGCTGATACCACAAATGGCAGAATACTGGTCGAACATACTGATGTTGTCGAGGTTGTTGAGTTCGCTGAAGATGCTGAGCTGCGAGAACTTGGTGATGCCCGTGATGAAGGTAAACTCCAGATATGGGTCGAGCTTTTTCAGAGGACTGTAGAAGTTCTGCATGATGCGGCGAAGCGGCTGTAGGTTTTCCTTTTCATGTACCACATCCAGCAATGCGGCATCATATTCGTCGATGATAACAACAGCCTTTTCGCCCGTCTGCTCATAAGCACGCTTTACGATACCATCCAGCCTCTCGTTAGGATAAATTTCTCCTTCTCCTTTACCATAAAGTTTCTCGTAAGGCAAAAGCTGTAGATTCAGATAACTGTTCAAGGCATCTGCATCAAAGTGCTTGGCACCGCTCAAATCGAAATGGAGCACAGGGTGCCTTACCCATTCCTTCTCATAATCAGCAATAGCCAAGCCCTCGAAAAGTTCCTTTCTTCCCTCAAAATAGGCCTGGAGGGTAGAGGCAAAAAGCGACTTTCCGAATCGTCTTGGACGACTCAGAAAGACATACGACATCTGCTTTTCCCTGAAATCCACGATATATTTGGTCTTATCTATATAGAGATAGCCATTCTCGCGGATTTTTTCAAATGTCTGAATTCCTACTGGATATTTATTTACTATTTTTGCCATATTCTTACATGCTTTACGTTTTGCGCTGCTAAGTTACGAAGAAAATCTGAAATAGCCAAGAATAAACCCAAATATTTATTCTGCCTCTACCAATACATTCTGTGCAGCCTTACTTCAAGGAAGAATCGGATTGTGTCTAGCTTTCTAATTAATAAAACAAAATGGTCAAACCTGCCATCACGATACTTACCATCGACATCAGCTTGATGAGGATA
>ERZ1026888.1473-NODE-1473-length-10152-cov-5.477865_pt1 | contig 10152 bp, 7 predicted proteins | sample MGYA00380174_ERZ1026888 | MGnify/ENA primary metagenome ERZ1026888 (study PRJEB33269, sample SAMEA4719810) | human gut metagenome | biome: human-associated habitat; feature: organic feature; material: feces | place: Cameroon | collected 2013-10 ...
GAAGGGGCCCCGTTCGACAAGCGCCATGCCGCCCACTCGGCAAGGGCAATATCCGACGAACACCACGCCACCCACGCAGCGAAGCCGACGCCCGTCGAGCACCGCACTTCCCACGCAGCAGAAACGGCATCCGCATACCTCCAGAAAGCCGGAGACTTCCTCGGCCTGCACAAGAAAGCTACCGCCATCGCCGCAGCCATCGCGCTGTGCGCTGTGGTGGGCATCGGCGCTGCCGTGGCGTCGAACAGCAAGCCCGCCCCTAACGGTGTCCTCCCTGGCAGCGGCTTTGTGAGCTACGCAGCAAACGCCGTTGCAACTACCACGAATGCAGCCGCAGACGAAGCGGCAGCGGGACTCGTTGCTCAACGTCTCACGCCCGACGCGCTCAACAGCGTCGATTCCTTCGCCTCCGCCCCTGGCACGTTTTCCCTGATAAAAGACGAAGACGCCGCACCACTTTCCGAAGAGCAGCAAGAATCCCTTGCCGTAGCCACCCAAAACATCGAAGGCGGCGGCTACACCGTTGGCTTCACGCTCATCAACCTGGACACCGGCAAAGGCATCGCCTACGACCTTGACTCGCGCGTTTACGGCGCCAGCTCATTCAAAGGTCCCTATGCCGCCTACCTGTGCCAACACCTGGGCGACAACGACGCCTCCTACCCATCTGGCAGCGAAGCAGCAGGCTCCGGCGTTTCCTCGTCCATATATTCCCTGATACAACCCATGATTCTCTATTCAGACAACAGCGCCTTCAGCAGTTTGCGCAACTCCTACGACAGCGCAGGGTTCGCCGAATGGCTCAATTCCTGCGGCGTGGATTCCGAGATCATGCACGACACGCACTTCCCGCGCTATTCCGCGCGCGAATCCGCCTTGTTGTGGTTGCACACGTACCAGTACCTCAAAACCAATACGCCCACTGCGCAAGACCTGGCATCACTCTACGAGCAGACGAACGTATCGTTCATCCGTTCCGGCGTGAGCGATGATGAGGGAGTCGAAGCCGTGCTCAACAAAGCAGGCTGGTGCGCTGGTCGCGAACGCTTCACGGGCCTGTGCGATGCAGGGCTCATCAAATGCACCGACGGCACCACCTACCTTATGAGCACCATGACCAATTCGCCCGACGGCGGCCTGTACACCGTTCGCTTGGCGAATCTGGCATCCGCTCTCTTTGAGTGCCGCGACGTGCTGGAGTAGCCCCAAGAATCAAGGCGCGCGAAGCGGTGTAGTTTTCCTGCCCCTTTCGCCCGCCGTGAGGCGCGAGGGCTACAATGAATGATGCTGCGCAAACGCGCGTGAGCGCATCGATCCCCACGAGGACGTCACGCAAACGCACGCTGAGCGCATTAGCCTCTACTGGACGTCACGCAAGCGTACGTTGAGTGCATTGGGGCGAAATACGCCACGCAAGGAAAATCCTTGGCATGTCCATGCGGCGGACAACGCAGGAAAATCGCCTTCGCGCGATCCCTGTGCAACGGTCGCCCGCTTTTGCACGTGCCGATGCTGCTCTCGCAAAGGGCGTCGCGCAAACGCGCATCGAGTGCGCCACGCCCCAAAGGAGACCGCACGCAACCGATGCCGCACTAGCGCCAAATAACGCAGCGCCCTCCCCGCAAAGGAAGATTGCGCTGCCAGTTAACAACAAGTCCCCGAATGAAAGGATTGCCGTGGTGGAACTTGCTCGCGAACTAAACCGTCATGCCGCTTCGGCAACCCACGAACAAACGCATCTTGCCGAACATCCAGGCCAACTGGTTTGGATTTTCATGGGCATGTCAGTCGTAGGCCTTGTGGGCGAAACGCTGCAGCATCTGGTGGCGTTCGGCGAATTGGAAAGCCGCGCCGGCTTCATCTGGGGTCCGTTTTCGCCCATCTACGGGTTGGCAGCAGTTCTGCTAACCATGCTGCTCGAACCCTTACAGGACAAAGGAGTCCCGCTGCTTTTAGCAGTGAGCGCAGTAGTGGGCGGCAGCCTTGAGTACTTCGCCAGCTGGGCCATGGAAACATTCTGGGGCGTGGTTGCGTGGAGCTACCTGAATATCCCCCTCAACTTCGATGGGCGCACCGACGTATTCCATTGCCTGATCTGGGGCACCATTGGAGTGCTGTGGGTTAAGGTTGGCCTGCAATTATGCCAACGCATCTTCAACCGCGTGAACACCACCGGCGGCCCGTACCGCGTGGCAACGGCAGCACTTTCCATCTTCATGGCGCTCGACATTGTCATGACCATCGTCGTTTTGCTGCGCGCCGATGCCCGTACCGATGGCATTCCACCGCAGAATCCCATCGAACAATTCTGCGATACCGCCTACCCCACCGACATGTTGCAGAAGCGCTTCCACAACATGGGCGGCCTCGGCCTATAAGTGGGAAAATAGGGACAGGTACCAGCTTCCCACTTATCCATAACGCACAAAAGCAGGGCCCCGCTTGCGAACTACATCGCAAGCGGGGCCCTGCTCGTTGGGCGGGAATCTGGTACCTGTCCCTATTTTCCCACCCTACTCGTAGAAATCGGCGGCATCCTCAAGCAGCTCAATGATGTTGATACCTTGCGGGCACATATCCTCGCAGGCGCCGCACTGAATGCAAGCGGAGGCGCGACCGTCGCGGGTTTGCCAGGCGTACTGGCTCTTCGCAAATTCGCGATTCTCGGTCATCTTTTCCAAGTTCAGCAAACCCAAGGCTTCGGGAATCTTCACACCAGCGGGGCAATCTTTCACGCAATAGCGGCAGTTAGTGCAAGGGATCAGTCCTACGCTCTTCAGAGCGTCAACCGCATCGCCCAGCGCTTTTTCTTCGGAAGCGTTAAAAGGCTCGTTTTCTTTCCATTCGAGCACGTTTTCCTGAATCTGCTCCAACGTCGATACACCCGAGAGCACGCTGATAACGTTGGGCAGGTTGCAGCAGAATCGATAGGCCCACGAAACCACGCTCTTGTCGGGGTCGGCAGCTTTCAGCACACTCGCACCGCGTTCCGGCAAGTCCGCCAAGCGACCACCGCGAGCGGGCTCCATAATCACCACAGGCACACCATGCTTTTGCGCAACTTCCATGCATTTGCGCGATTCCACCACGGGGTCTTCCCAGTCGAGGTAATTCACCTGCAGCTGGACAAAATCCATATCGGGATGATCGGTGAGCAACTTATCCAGCGTTTCGGCGTTGTCGTGCATCGAAAAGCCCAAGTGCTTGATAACGCCTTCGGCTTTCTTCTGAGCGGCCCATTCCCACATTCCGTACTCATCGAATTTCGCCGTGCGCGCACCGCCCATGTTGTGCAACAGGTAGAAGTCGATGTAGTCGGTACCCAGGCGCTCCAGCGAAGTATCCAAACACGCTTTAGCGTCTTCGGCAGTAGGCTGAGCCCAAGCCAAGCACTTGGTGGCAATGGTGGACGAATCGCGCGGATAGCGCTCCACCAGCGCCTTGCGCATGGCAACTTCCGATTCGCCCTCATGGTAGACATAGGCGGTATCAAAATACGTACCGCCAGCCTCTATGAACGTGTCGACCATCTTCTTCAAGTGCTCGATGTCGATGCTCTTCTGATCCTTGGGGTCAGTAAGGGGCAAACGCATGCAGCCAAAACCGAGCTTAGGGGTATCCAAAAGATTGCTCATAGGGGCTCCTTGCCTTCCGAAGACGAACGCTGCACAAAACAAAGGCGCAAGACAACTTAAGCTGTCGCCGGCCGATGACGCCCGCCGCCCAGACAACGAGCGCCGATCACAGGAACTCGCCATCGAGGCACCGCCGGGCATAAAGACGTCCGCTTAATCGCTCGCCTGGTCTTCTACAAATACTCTGCGCCCATTGTAGCGGAAAACTATCTTTAGTAACGTGGCGTTACTTATTTTACGAGAAAGCAACGCCACAGCACTGTTTTGCCCCCCCCAGGAACCCAGAAACAAAAAATCGGCTCGGATTGCAACTTTTTTGCGATTAGGGATTGTCGCGTGGCGCTAAAACGCGATTCGCAGCCCTAAAACGCAGCAAAAACGGCTGTTTTCGGGCCCAGAGGAGCGGAGAGGAGTAGTGTCCCGAATGTTGGTGTCGGCCCGCCTGGAACCTTCTTCATTCTACGCCGCTTCGGCCATCGCCGCGGCTATGAGAATCCTGGCCCGCTCCATCGTCGCCTCCTCGGGCTGGGCGGGCGGCTCGACCGCCCCTATCCCCGCCATGCCCGCGGCGTCCATGAAGTGCCCCGCCGCCCACTCGTCGTTCATGTCGGCGCACACCGCGCCCACCAGCCTCACCAGCGAGGCCTCGGAGGGGAACACCTGGACGGCGTTGGTCCTGCGCTTTATCTCCCTGTTCGCCCGCTCCTGGACGTTGTTCGTCCTCAGGCGCAGCCTGTGCTCGGCGGGGAACCCCAGGTAGCACAGCGCGTCCTCCCGGGCGTCCTCGAGCAGCTCGCCGGCGCGCCTCTCGATCGCGCCGACCTCCTCGACCGCCCTGTCGTACATCGCCCTGACCAGCCCCGGGTCGCGCTCCTTGAAGACGGCCGACACGGCCCGCATGGCCCTGGCCCTGTCCGCCCTCCTGCGGAAGCGGCCGGCCACATCCCGCTCGAGGTGGGTGATGCAGCGCTGCCAGCTCGCCTCGGGGTACACCTCGGCGATCGCCCTCACGAGCCCGGCGTGGTTGTCGCTCGTGACGCACCTCACCCCCTCGACGCCGCGCCGGCGCAGCCCCAGCAGGAACGCGCGCCACGACCCCCGGGACTCGGTGTCCACGCAGTCCAGCCCGACGAACCTGCGGCTCCCGTCCGAGCCCGCGGCGATCGCCGTCACCACGGCCCGGCCCTGGACCCTGCCGTCCGACCTGCACTTGACGTAGGTCGCGTCGAGCCATAGGTAGGGGAAGCCCATGTCGAAGCGGGCGCCCCGCAGCTCGTCCACGTCGGCATCCAGCTCGGAGCACATCCTCGACACGGCCGAGCTGCTCAGCTCGCCGAAGCCCAGCTTCGAGGCGGCCCTCTCTATCTTTCGGTGGGAGAGCCCCAGGCGGTAGGTCTCGGCTATGGCCCCGACCATGGCCCGGTCCGTCCTCGAGTAGGGCCTGAGCACGTCGTCGGGGAAGTAGGTGCCCTCCCTCAGCTTCGGGATGCGCAGGGTGATCCTCCCGACGCACGTGTTGAGACTGCGCTCGCGGTAGCCGTTGCGGCGGTTGCCCTCGCCCAGCAGCTCGTCGGCCTGCTCCGACATCACGGCGTTGAGGCAGTCCTCCAGGAGCCCGCGGGCCAGCTCGTTCAGGTCGATGCTGCCGTCCTGCCTGCGCGGGACGTCCTCGCGCTCGGTCTCCCGTTCGGTTAAAGTGTCCATGTGGTCGTCTCCTGTCCTGTCGATGTGTGGTTACAACGATTCTAGGGGGCGGCCGCACCTTTTTCTGGCAAGGTGCCCGGACACCAGCTATTGGGACGCGATCGGTCCGATCGCCGCAACAGGGCAAATCCCGCGAAAAACGCGTGGGATATCATGGCCAGCAACCCAAAACCACAAAAAAGAAAGGCGCCCGCTATGCGGACGCCTCCGAAAAAACCAATTTGGCTGGAATCTACGCTTCCTTGGCACCGTACTGCTCGTAATAAGCATCGAGCGCAGCCTTCAGCGTATCGTCGATCACTACTTCGCCCTGTACCTCATGGTTGTACAGAAGCTCGGTAACTTCAGCCATGCTTACAATGGAAGCCACAGGGAAGCCGTACTTTTCCTGGACTTCCTTCTGCGCAGTTTTCACGCCACCCTTGCCAACTTCCATGCGGTTCAGGGAAACGATAAGTCCCTTTACCTCAACATCGGCAGCGCCCTTCAAGATGGGATACGTCTCATCGATGGACTTGCCCGACGTGGTAACGTCTTCAACCATGACCACGCGGTCGCCGTCGTGGAGCTCGGCGCCCAGCAGGTTGCCGGCATCGGCACCGTGGTCCTTCACTTCTTTGCGGTTGCAGCAGTACTTAACTTCCTTGCCGTACAGCTCCTCCAAAGCAATGGCGGTAACGACGGCCAGCGGAATGCCCTTGTAGGCAGGGCCGAAAACCGCATCGAAGTCCAGGCCGAAGTTGTCATGAATGGCACGGGCATAGTATTCACCCAGGCGCTTCAACTGACCGCCCGTAACGTAGGCGCCGGCATTCATGAAGAAGGGGGATTTGCGCCCGCTCTTAAGCGTGAATTCGCCGAACTTGAGCACCTGGCTTTCCACCATGAACTCGATGAATTCTTTCTTATATGCCTCCATGAGCGCACTCCTTCTCTAGTGAAACTACTGTTTTTATTCTACAAAAGCCTAGGACAAAGCCCCTGCTGCTATTCGCGATAAAAGCCGTTCAGCGCCTTGTACACGTCGATCTCCCACTGGCGGCGGTGGCTCTTGGCGACCGTGTCCAGGATCAGGCCCGTCACGAAGGAGAGGGCGCCGCAGCCGGCGAGCGCCAGGCTGCCGAGCATCGTGGGGATGCGGGGCACCAGGCCGGTGGCCGCGTACTCGGCGACGACGGGGATGCCCGCCACCACTGCCAGCACCAGCAGGAGCAGGGCGAGCCAGCCGAAGAACGCCAGCGGGCGGTAGTCCTTGAACAGGCTCGTGATGGCGCGCAGCACCTTCGCGCCGTCGCCGAACGTGGAGAGCTTCGAGTAGCTGCCCTCGGGGCGGTCGCGGTAGTCGATCGGCACGTCCTCGATGCGCCAGCGCTTGTCGACGGCGTGGATGGAGATCTCCGTCTCGATCTGGAAGCCCTCGGAGAGCACCGGCATGGTCTTCACGAACACGCGGTTGAACGCGCGGTAGCCCGTCATGACGTCGTCGAAGGCGAAGCCGTAGATCTTCTTGATCAGCCAGCGCACCAGGTCGTTGCCGAAGCCGTGGAACGCGCGGTCGTTCTCCTCGCCGTAGGAGCCGTTGGACAGGCGGTCGCCCACCGTCATGTCGGCGCGGTCGGCGCGCAGCGGCTCCAGGAGCGCCGGCGCGGCCTCGGCGGGGTAGGTGTCGTCGCCGTCGACCATCAGGTAGTAGTCGGCGTCGATGTCGCGGAACATGGAGCGGACGACGTTGCCCTTGCCCTGGCGCCCCTCGAACTTCACGATGGCGCCGTGCTCGCGGGCGATGTCGGCCGTGCCGTCCTTGGAGTTGTTGTCGTAGACGTAGATGTCGGCGTCGGGCAGGACGCGCTTGAAGTCGTCCACCACCTTGCCGATGGTCACGGCTTCGTTGTAGCAAGGTATGAGTACTGCGACCTTGTCTGCCATTGGGCTCCCTTTCAAACAAGCAAACAGCAAGCGCAAAAAGCGCGAAATGTATCGATTGCCGGCTATGCACCTACGGCGCATACCGCCCGATACCCCTCAGGGCAGCAGTCGAAGCGCATAGCCATAAGCCATATTAGTTTACTCGCTTTTTACGTTGAAAGAAATGGCGCACGGAAAATGGGCACAGGTGGGAAAATAGGGACAGGTACCAGATTCCCATTTACGCCATAGCGTGCAAAGGAAGGACCTCGCTTGCACAATCGGTTGGGGGCGAGGATCTTCTTCTGAAGTGGGAAAATGGTACCTGTCCCCGTTTTCCCATCAGTTAGTTATGTGTGCGGTGATCGCGGTAATTGGCCAGATAGGTTGCGAATTCAGCCGAGGTGTCGGAGTTGCCAGAACGCCACATTTTATGGTCGATGATGGTGCTTTCACTGCCGTAATACGCATCGATATAGGCAATAAGCCCGTCAATCGCCTCAAGCTGCGCTTCGGGATAAGCGCCCCGTCCGCCCACGTGCACTATTTCGATACCGATAGAATACGAATTCATGCCGTAGTCGGTAATGCTCTTCGAAGGAGCTTTGGTGGTTCCCTTTTTGTCGTCGCGCCCGTCTTCCGATACGCCATATTCGCTGTTGTGGCCCGCATCGCCATAACCAGCATGATGGGCTATGGCATCCATTGGCACACATTGCACAATGGAGCCGTCTTTATTCACGATAAACTGCGATGCCACTTTGTTGCCACTGCTTTCCCATGAATTAACGATAGAAGCCGCGCTGCTATCCACTTCGGTGTCGTGCAGCACGATGTACTTCTGATAGCTGGCTCCCTTTTCGCCATGGTCGAAATCGGAACGATAGTCTTCCGTGATATCCAGCTTCGCGCGCAGCTCGCTTGCCGTCGGCTTGGCTTCCTCCGCAGAAGAAACGCCCTCTTCGGCTCCTTCGCCACTCTGAGCACCGCTGTCCGAAGAAACGCCCGCATCGTTCACCTTGAGCTGAGAGTGGTCGGGCTGCTGTTGCGGAGCTGCGCAACCCGCCAACGTGCACGCCAAAGCAGCGGCGGCAAGTATCCCTATCAGTCTCATACGCTTTCCTTTCAACCGAACAGCGCGCCCCAGCGCAGCGGCGCCAACGTTCTCGCCAGGCGACATCCCCAGCGCCCAGCGCATCAGCACCAGCGCTCTCTTCAAGCGGCATCTCCCTACACCAAGAAAGGGTGCTGCCAAAGGATAGGCCAACCTTGAAGGGGCCTGGGACCATCGCGGCGATTGGCCTGGACCAGCCTCGGGAGGCAACTAAAACCCCAGCGGGTAGCCAAGGTGCGCTTCGCCGGCCAACAAACGCGCCGCTCGTCGCATCCTTCGACGGCCGTCTAGACACAAATCACAGCGAGCCTGGCCAGCTGCCCTTTCCGGCAACCATACCAGGCTCGCGACACATCAATGCGAGAAAATGGAACTTAGCCCTATTCTCTCAGGTCAACGCCAAGTTCAGCATTTACCAAATCAAATGCCGCGTCAATGGCCTTGTCCATGTCGTAATACTTGTATCCGCCCAAACGACCAGCGAACACCACGTTGCCTTCTTGCTTGGCAAGCTCAACGTACTGCTCGTACAGAGCGCTGTTGCGCTCGTCGTTCAGAGGATAGTACGGCTCGTCGCCGCGCTCCCAGTTTGCGGGATACTCGCGCGTAATGATGGTGGTTGGCTGCATGCCGTACTCGAAGTGCTTGTGCTCGATAATGCGCGTGAAGGGTACTTCGCGCTCGGTGTAGTTAACCACCGCGTTGCCCTGCCAATTCTCGCATTCAATGCGCTCAGATTCAAAGCGCAAAGAACGATACTCCAGCGCGCCAAGCTGATAATCGAAATAAGCGTCGATGGTGCCGCAGTAAATAACGCGGTCGGCAATGCCTTCATTTTCAGCAACGAACTCGCGATATTCGGTATTCAGCAGAACCTCCGTATCACCGAACATGCGCTCAACCATTGCGGTGTAGCCGCCCATAGGGATGCCCTGCCAACGGTCGTTGAAGTAGTTGTTGTCGTAAATGAAGCGAACAGGCAGGCGCTTGATGATGGAAGCGGGCAGCTCGGTGCAGCTCTTGCCCCACTGCTTTTCAGTGTAGCCTTTGATCAGCTTCTCAAATACATCCTTGCCGATAAGCGAAAGCGCCTGCTCCTCGAGGTTGGAGGGCTCGCCTTCGCCGATCTGCTCGGCTGCTTCCTGCTTCTGACGCTCAATGATTTCCTTCGCTTCGGCGGGAGTCTTGATTCCCCACATCTTCGAGAAGGTGTTCATGTTGAACGGCAGGTTGTACAGCTCGTCCTTATAGCGGGCAACGGGGCAGTTCACATAGTTGTTGAACTCGGCGAACTGATTTACGTAATCCCAAACGGGACGAAGCGACGTATGGAAAATATGGGCACCGTACTTATGCACGTTGATGCCATCGATTTCTTCCGTGTAGATGTTGCCTGCAATGTGATCGCGACGGTCAATGACCAAGCAGGTCTTGCCGATCTTGGCGGCTTCATGAGCAAAAACGGCGCTCGTGATGCCAGCGCCAACGATAAGGAAATCGTAATGGTTGCGCTGCATGCTATGCCTTTCTGTGTGTAACGTTTCAGCCAGCAGGCTGCCGGCCACTCTAATATGTTTAGAATGCACCGCGTGGGCGCACTGTTTTTTATTTTAGACCAAGTCCCCCAACGATTGCATTCAAGAGCGAGCAGAGCCCGTGGGAATATAGGGACAGGTCCCTACGAAAAAACGCCCTCAAGGGCGTTAACGAAAATCCGGGTATGCGCCAGTAAATCAGCGAGCGGGATTCTGGCGAGCGCGGGGGCTGTCTCTTATACACATCTGACGCTGCCGA
>ERZ1026888.1477-NODE-1477-length-10143-cov-2.871332_pt1 | contig 10143 bp, 8 predicted proteins | sample MGYA00380174_ERZ1026888 | MGnify/ENA primary metagenome ERZ1026888 (study PRJEB33269, sample SAMEA4719810) | human gut metagenome | biome: human-associated habitat; feature: organic feature; material: feces | place: Cameroon | collected 2013-10 ...
TATTATATTAGTTGTAGGCAACAGACTTGACAGTGAGGTATCAGAAGAGTTTGTAGGCATTCTTGATGTTGTCCTTAGCGCAGAGCCACAGGTGTTTGTAGAATTTATTGGTGAATGTAACGGGCTGAAAGACAGAATCAGTAAAAAGGATAATAAAGAAAGATATATTTTTCATGGATATGCAAGGAACCTTCAGGAAGCCATGTCAGTGGGAGATTTGTTTGTCAATAGCACTTAAAAACAGAACACCTATAGTTACTCTTGATAATTGCGATGTAGCATTAAGGGGTGATGGATTTGTATGTGAAAGTCTTGAACAATATCCTGAGCTCGTTAAAAGATATATACATGATGAAGAGTTTATGCGGGAACAGCAGAATTATTGTGCTAAACAGAACAAACTTCGTACTAAGGTTGACAGTGTTGGCAATGTAAAGAAATTCTGTGAAGAAATACGGGAATATATATTATTAATGGAGGGAAAAATGCATGAAGTCAATACCATTTAATAAAGCAGTATGTCTTGAGAATTCAATTGAGTGCCTTGAAAATGCTGTAAAAGACAATAAGCTTTCTGGTAATGGAAAGTATACTAAAATGTGTACTGAGTGGATGGAAGAAAGATTTGGAGCTAAGAAAGTACTTATGACGACTTCTTGTACCGCAGCATTAGAGATGTCAGCTATATTGCTTGGGATTAAAGAAGGCGACGAAGTAATAATGCCTTCATACACATTTGTTACAACGGCAAGTGCATTTGCCAAACAGGGAGCCAGAATTGTATTTGTAGATATAAAACCGCATACAATGAATATAGACCCGGATTGCATTGAAAGAGCGATTACTGATAAAACAAAAGCAATAGTAGTTGTGCATTACGCGGGTATTGCATGTGAGATGGACAGGATAATGAAGATTGCTAATTCGCATAGTATACCTGTTGTTGAAGATGCTGCACAGGGGGTTATGGCAACGTATAACGGACGGTATCTTGGAACAATTGGGACATTTGGATGTTACAGTTTTCATGACACTAAGAATTATACAATGGGTGAAGGTGGAGCACTTGTTATTAATGATGAAAAGTACATAGAGCAGGCAGAGATTATCTGGGAGAAGGGAACAGACCGATCGAAGTTCTTTCGTGGTGAAATAGACAAATATAGCTGGGTGGCTCTTGGTTCATCATATCTTCCGAGTGAACTTAATGTGGCATTCCTCTGGCCCCAGCTTAAGTGTGCGGATGAGATTAATGAGAACAGAAGGGCAACATGGAATAGATATTATGAGGCATTTGAGCCTTTGATGAAAAAAAGGCTGATTGAATTACCGGTTGTACCTGAGGGATGTTACCATAATGCGCATATGTTTTGGATTAAACTTAAGAATCTGGATATAAGAAGTTCATTTATACACTATATGAAGGATAAAGAGCATGTGAGCTGCGTATTTCATTTTGTACCGCTCCATACTTCTAAGGCAGGCATTGAGTATGGGCGTTTTGATGGTGAAGATTTATATACAACATCCGAAAGTGAGCGTATAGTAAGATTTCCATTATTTTACAAGATAAGTGACGAACAGCTTGACAGATGCATATCACTTGCAACACAGTGGATTAGTGAGAATCTGGGGAAATAGGAAAATTGCAATAAATTATAAACAAGGCTGAATATCAATGCGATATGCAGCCTTGTTTATATCTTTTATAATTTAAAGTTTAAAATACGCCTTCTTAACCTTCTCTCCATCCTTAAGCTTCACGCATACCTGAATCTCTTCAATATCCCGGCCCTGATATTCGGCAGGTGTAAGTGTGTTGTCGTCTGAATAGTCGCGGAGCAGAGTCCAGTCACTGTTCTTGGAACCGTGGACACGGCTGTAGAAGCAGTATTCCGGCTCTGAATCCATGCCATACAGTCCTTTGGCAACCAGATTGCCATCACTGTCTTTTTCAATCCATGCATTGGCAATATCAACATTTGAATAGTACTCTTCATATGATTGGTAGAAGTAGCCGGACAATTCATCATCTGACGGATTCGCCCTGATAAGATCAATGAGGAGGTATGTAATGGCATGTGCACCTTCGGATGACATGTGTGAAGAGTTGTGATAGAACGAGTCAGCTCTTGCAAATACATCCGGCTTTGCATATGTGAAATCATAATAGCGGATGCCATTGTCATCGGCAAGCTTCTGGAATATGGCGTGCGCTTTGTCATAATGCCCCATCGTAAGAACGTAGGCGTCATCAGCACCCGGAGTAACCATGATAAGTTCAATGTCATTATCTTTGCAGAGCTTGACAATCTTATTGAAATATTCAGTCGCAATTGAGGAATATGAGCCCTGCCATGTTGTCTCAGAATCCATGCTCAGCTTGCCGTAATTCCAGTTCCCCATTCCCTGCTTATAGAGACGCGTGCCTGATTCGGAAAAATAGTACTGGTTCTTATACTGGTAGGTATCAATGCAGGACTCAAGACTGTAGAACTTACTATACCCGGTTGTGAGCGGCTCAAACGTAATCTTAGGCAATGCAAAAGTACTCCATATCGCAGGACGCTTGACAAACATATCGAGACCAAACGCTGTCTTGGCAAGAGACGGCCTTATAGCTGCAAGCGTCTTAATTGTGGAGTTGGTATTAGTGCGGTAATAAATATCATTGTTCATGTAGTACTGATACCATACATCCATAACAACATACTGCGGCTTATTGTCAGACAGAAAATCTTTTAAAATGAGATATGAGTCACATGGAAGCTGACCTTCACTGCCAAGATTAATAGACTTCACGCCGAGCAGTTCGTCAAATTCTTCCGTGACAAAAGAGCCATATGTCGTTGACGGACCGATAAAACACATGGTATAGTCTTTGGATTCGTGTGCCTCATTAAGAGTACAACGAAGAAAATTATTCTCAGACAGATAATAGCTGAAATTAAAATATAATATATAAACAAGGCACAATACACAGATAAATCCGATTGCCTTAATAATCTTTTTTGTAGAAGCTCGCATATATATAAAGTCCTTCACGTAATGTCATTATTGCGTTATCAAATATTATATCAAATGCGGTAAAACTTTCAAGAATGAATTGGTTTATATCAGGGGAAATGTTATAATTTACAAAGAAACAGCGCAATGTGTGACAGGCAGCCGATGTCAAATATACAGATAACCGGGATGGAAAAGAATGACAACAGTAAGTATTATATTATATATATGCGGAGATGAAGACGTTGATACAGTGCTTGCAACAGCGAAGAGCATGGCTTTATGCGATGTTTACGAAGCTGCTGCAGTATGTGCGGATAACTGTGATGTGTACCGGGAGGAGCTTGAGAAGCTTGGAATTGCTTTTGCTGACGCAAGCGGCAGGGATTATTCTACGATATCACAGTTTAAGAATGCGGCAATATCGTATACATTTGGAGATTACATGATATACATTGCGCCGGGGGAGATAATTGATGACGGCATAATCAGCCGTCTTATGACACCGGAAGATTACAGATGTTTGACACTGCCGGAGCTGATTGAAAAAGGCGCAGGACGCCTTGAACGAATTGCCATATCAAGAAAATTTGCGGCAGAATATTCCGGGTTCAATGACAGGCTGGGATGCGGTGAAGATTTTGAACTTGCGGCAAGGGCGCTGGCTTTGGAAGATAATATTGCGGAAAAAGGCACGAATGTCCGGATAATTATGTCTGAACAGCCATGCGTGATGCTTTATCAGGAACATTATCTCATGTATGCGTATGTATTCGGAAGATATGCAGCACAGCTGCAGGCGGCTGAGTGCTTTGACAGGCTTCTGGCAAAGTATATAACGGAAGCGGATGCATATGGAATCGGACAGTATTTTACATCAGAACTTGAGCTGATGATAGCTAAGAAGGACGAGTACTACAGGATTGATGATGCGATAAGACCTGTAGTTATATACATGGGAGATCCGATATGCTTTGATGTGCTTAAGTCATTTGCGTATGAATTTGCCAACAGCCTGAAACAATGCGGTGTGCCGGTAATTATGTATGACATGGCAGAACATGGAACTGGAGGACTGGCACGGTTTGTAGGTAACAGGTACCGCGCGGTTGTGGGATTCCAGACAGCGTTGTTCTCGGTTAAGATGAAAGATTCCAATGAACTTGTTAACAATCTGATTGAGGCACCAAAGTTTAATTTCCTTTATGACCATCCATTGTATCTGTATTATCATTTTACACTGCCTCTTGACAGGTACTATGTGCTTACGCAGGATGAAAATTATGCTGATTACATAAACAGGCATTATCCGGCAATTAAAGCAGGCAGGCATCTGCCGCCGGCCGGTATTGAACTTCTGCAATCAGAACAGACAGCGTGGGACGAGAGGGTATATGACGTGGTTTTTGTTGCATCATATCATGATTACAGAGAAAGAATGGCAGCGCTTGAGAGAGAATGCCGGCCTGAGGTGAAGGATATTGCATACAGGCTGCTTGAAAAGATGAAGGATAACCCCAACATGACAAGTGAAGCGGCACTTGCTGATGTTATCCATGAGTGCGGTGAGCCTGCATGCACTGTGGATGAAGCAGGCGCATTTGCAGCAACACTAACAGACTGTATGGATGTATGCCGTATTGTGATGTTCTACTACCGCGAAAAAGTAATAGAGGCAATCCTTGATGCAGGCATCACGCTTCATGTGTTCGGCTCAAGCTGGAATAACTGCCCGCTTGCTGTAAGGGATAATCTTATAATACATCCTGATGTATCTTACAGGGAAGGCATAAAGCTAATGGGACAGGCTAAGGTTGCGCTTAACATAATGTCATGGCACAAAGCGGGAATGACAGAGCGTATAGCTAATACAATGCTTAATCATACAGTGTGTCTTACGGATAAGACTACATATCTTGAAAAGCATTTCACTAATGGCAGGGATATTGTAATGTATGACCTTGAGAGGATAGATGAACTGCCGGGAATGATTAAGAATCTGCTTGCTGATGATGCAAAGATGCGTGCGATTGCTGAAGCAGGATATGAGAATGCATCGGCAAACCACAGATGGATTAACAGAGCAAGGGACTTTGTGGAACTGCTGGATGGGTTAGAATAACGGGCACTTTGTGTGTGCACAAGCATACAAACATGATATGCGCAAAGGGCAGCGCAGGAATAGGAATTGGTATGAATGTTTTATTTCCTGAATGGAAGAATTTTGGCAAAGAAGATATGCTTGATGCAATGCATAATCTCGGCATTAATGTAATATGCGTTGAGTTTGAGGCGATACATGACCGCGTTAATCCGGAAGCTGAGGCGAAGCTGGATGCGCTTATTGAAGAGTATCTTAATAAGGGGGATGATTCTGATGCGGTATTTACATTTAATTACAGCCCGCTGATATCTAATGTATGCAAAAAGCATAACGTAAAGTATGTGGCGTGGGTATATGACAGTCCTCTGGTGTCGTTATTTTCATATACGATAATTAATCCATGCAATCATGTCTATGTGTTTGACAGGGCACTTGCGGACAGATTCGCATCGGAAGGAATAACAACGGTGCATTACATGCCGCTTGCCGCTAATGTCAGAAGACTTGATGCGATGAATGTAAGTCCGTCGGGGAATGTCAGAGGGCTGGCACCGGAGGCAGTTAAGCGCGTAAGTGGTGATATTGCATTTGTCGGTTCAATGTATAACGAAAAGCATCAGTTGTACGAACGGCTTTCATCTATGCCGGATTTTGCAAAGGGATATCTTGACGGAATTATAGAAGCACAGATGAAGGTGCAGGGATATTTCTTTATGGAAGAGATGCTCAAAGGTCCGGTGCTTGAGGAGATGAAGAAGGCACTCAATTACAAACCGAACAGGGATGGTGTTGAGACACCCGAATATGTATACGCTAATTACTTCCTTGCGCGTAAACTTGCAGAGAGGGAACGCCACCATCTGCTCGGGATGCTGGCAGAGGAGCTTCCGGACAGCCGTGTCAATTTGTATACACACAATCCGACACCGGAGCTTCCGCGGGTGCATAATGTGGGAGCGGTTGATTATTACAATGATATGCCGTATGTGTTCAAATGCAGCCGCATTAATCTCAACATCTCGCTTAGGAGCATACAGACGGGGATACCGCTGCGCTGCATGGATATTATGGGGGCGGGGGGATTTCTGATGTCGAATTATCAGGCGGATCTTCTTGAACATTTTATTCCGGGGGAAGATTTTGTTTATTATGAAAGTGATGAAGACCTTATAAGTAAATGCCGCTACTACCTTGAACATGATGAGGAACGCCGTGCGATTGCGGAAAACGGTCATATTAAGGTGGCGGCGGCACATACTTATGAGGACAGGGTAAGGCAGATGTTTATGTAGAAGAGATGCTTATGAATTACATGAAAGCGCCATATCCATCATCTCAAGCAGTCTTGTATCATATGAGTGATACCGGACTGCTTTTTCATATCCACGGCGTGCAATTGCCTCACGTTCGCTGTCATGTGCCAGATAGTAAGCGCATTTGTCATGAAGCTCTTCCATTGATGAGAATGCTTCAACCTCGCTTCCAATCTCAAAATATTCCGGCAGCTCAGCCTGATAGTTGGTCAGCAGGAATCCTCCACAGCCGAGAATGTCGAATATCCGCAGTGACAGGCCGGAGCGTATTGAGCGTGCGGTTATGTTAAGGTTGATTTTGCTCTGGTTGAATATAAGAGGCATCTCGGTATGTGAGCGCGCAAATCCGCGGTTGTGTATATGCGGCAGGACAGATGCATCACTGCCAGTGTACAGGTCAACGCTGAAATTCTCTGACAGCATCTTGAGCGCACGGATACGCTCCTGCTCGGCAGCTTTGACACTTATATACTGCTGTGCCACAAGTGCCTTCCATGCGTGGCGGCTGGCCTCCGGGAATGTATAATGGCCGGGTGCGTTAGCAAGGAAAACATTTACAAAATCATCGCTGAGGCACTCCTCTATAAAATTATATCCGTATACCTTAAGCTGCGCATCAATGAGTGCATTGGCAAAGCCTTCATAGTAAGCGGGAAGCTTTACCTGATTGTACAGGCACTTTTCGGTATACAGTGAACCGATGAATGATATGTCACTTGCAAAATGCTGCTTCTGCGCAGAGCCTGCATTGTCGATTACGCGGCGGCTGCGCTGAATATTGGTGGCGAGCGGAATGTGGAATATATGTCCCGGATTATCTGCTGCAAATTCATCATACAGGCAGCGGTCGAATAAGAATACCCGGTTGCACGGAAGCTTTATCGAATCGGAATACAGCTCCATAACCGGACTGTCGACGATAAGTGAAAAATACATTATCCCATATATGCTGCATACTTCTGCAATCCACGGAAAGAAATTGACTGTGAATACAAGTGAATAGGCAGTGCCGCTGTCAAGGCGCTTCTTTAGCACAGTTATTCCTTCGGCAGGTGTTATTTTTTTGTTATATATCTCATCAGTAACCTCATCAACATGTACAGACATTCTGTTAAATGCTTCGATGATGTCAGGTTCACAAATGCTTCCGTATCTGTATATTAAAATATTCATACTAATCTCCATTCCTGTGCTGCATTTTGCACATATCAAGTTTGTGCGCAGACACCAGTCTTTATATGAGATATTATATAAAGGAGTGGGACAAAAGGCAATCTCACAATCTCAATCACGTAAAAGAATGGCAGAATATAAAGTTTCTGCATGTTCATGCCGATACATATTTATAATCTGATGCTGGGAGGCGGAAGCTTGCAGCATTTTGTACAAAGACAGTAAGAAAGGGATAGAATAATGGCAGATAATACAGTTAACGGAGCAGATAATAAGGAAGTAATTGAAGCGGTGCTTACTGCATCAGAATATTGCAAGAAGCTTGAGAGAGCACTTGGTAATGTTGCATTTGAATTTGAGAATGGCAAGGCTGATGACACTGAGGATTATGCAAAGAGCATACTCGAAGGTGTGAACTGGACGATACAGGTATACAATGCAACTAAGGATTACCTTAAGGAGATTGGTGTTGAGGTTGACCAGAATGCTGTCAACGAGGCAATTAAGGCAATCGGCAAAGCGTATGAAGATGACGATGACAATGCCAAGGCAGAGCTGTTCAAGGGTGAGCTTAAGAACTTTATCGGTGCAATAGCACTTGCAGGCGGAAGAATTAATTGAATTAATTAATTAAAATTTAATTGACAGAATGGCATATATAAAGCGATAATATTGTGATAACTGTTTTATTATATCAGAACAGCACGGAGGTCAGAATGAAAGGTTTCGTTAAGAAGATATACAAAGATGTTATCGCTGTTATTGTTATGCTGGTGCTTACCGGCGTATTGATGTATGTATTTATGGATATGCAGAATTTTGACCTGCAGTATCCGATGTCATACGACGGCGGCGATGGAATGTCATACCTTGTTAATGCCGTAACACTTAAAGAAGGCATGAATACTATGGAGACGGACAGGCTTGGTGCGCCTTACGGATATTATGGGTATGATTTTTATGCAAGTTCACTGCATAATTTTGATAATATGGTGCTTAAGATATTTGTGGCATTCACGGATAATCCTGCAATTGCAGTTAATCTTATGTTCCTGTCAACATTTCCTATGATTGCGCTGCTTGCGTACTTTGCACTGAGGCAGATGAGGATACGACCATGGATTTCGGTTGCCGGAGCGCTTACATTTACATTTATGCCGTACATATTCATGCGCGGAATGAATCATTATGTGCTTGCATGCTACTATTTTGTGCCGATATCGATTCTATTCTGTATATGGATATATGAGGATGACAATTTCTTCAGACTTAACAGAGGATTTTTTAAGAACTGGAAGAACTATTTTGCAATAGTTTTATCAGCATGCATAGCTAATAACGGAATTGCCTATTATGCATTTTTTACATGTTTCTTTCTTATTATAACAGGGCTTGTAAAAGCGCTTAAGGAGAAGAAGTTCGGATATCTTGGCAAGGCATTATCGCTTATAGTTCTTGTGGCCGGATTTATGGTGGGGGCGCTTATACCTAATGTGCTCTACATAAGGGCGAATGGAGCCAATAAGGACGGATTCATACGTACTCTTGACGGTGTTGAGACATATTCGCTTAAGATAGCCCAGCTGTTTATTCCGCTGGAGTCACATGGAAGTTCGTCACTTGAGAATATTATAAATGAATATAATGACGCAATGCCGCTTGTTAATGAGAATTACATGGCTTATCTTGGAATTATGGGATGCATCGGTTTTCTTGCGCTGCTTGTTGTACTGTTTCTTAAGCGCATGGGAGATGACAAGCCATACAAAGTCCGGCTTGAGCTTTTGTCGCTGCTTAATATCGCTGCGATACTTCTCGGAACGATAGGAGGCTTCGGAAGTCTGTTCGGACTGCTTGTTACGGATATGATAAGATGTTATAACAGAATTTCGATATTTATAGCATTTATCTCGATAGCTGCAGTGTGTATACTGCTTAATGTACTGGGTACAAGGATTCTTGAGTCAGGCAGAATTGCAAAGCTTGGCAGATATGCATGCGGCTCGGTATATGGGGTGTTTGCTGCGGTGTGTGCAGTGGTGACACTCTGGGGCATATGGTTCCAGTATCCGGGACTTAGGTTTGATTATGATAACTTTAAGAATTATTATATATCCGACCATGAATTTGTAACCAGAATAGAGGATTCTCTTCCTGCAGGCTCGATGATATACCAGCTTCCTTATCATGAATATCCTGAGGGCGGCGCTGTTAATGATATGAATGATTATGATCTCTGGATAGGATTTATCCATTCTAAGACATTAAGATGGAGCTATGGCGGTGTTGTCGGAAGAGATGCTGACAACTGGCTGTCTACAGTGAACAATGATGATGTTCCGGAGATGCTTAAGACTGTCAGGGAAAAAGGATTCGCAGGAATATATATTGACAGACGGGCATATGAGGATGATGATGTATTGAATCTTGAGAATGCATTGAGAGGACTGCTTAGTGAAGAACCGATAATAAGTAATAACGGTGCATTGAGTTTCTTCTATATTAAATAGTATCTGATACATGGTTGTAAGAGGCAGGGTATTGTAC
>ERZ1026888.1478-NODE-1478-length-10136-cov-125.385279_pt1 | contig 10136 bp, 3 predicted proteins | sample MGYA00380174_ERZ1026888 | MGnify/ENA primary metagenome ERZ1026888 (study PRJEB33269, sample SAMEA4719810) | human gut metagenome | biome: human-associated habitat; feature: organic feature; material: feces | place: Cameroon | collected 2013-10 ...
TAAAGGCATTGTGCTTGTCACCAGCCCAACCTCCAGGGAAGTCCTTGCGGACATTACCATCGGTTACGCTCTTGGTACCATTCATCAGCACCTCGGTTCCGTAATAGAGCTGTGGGGTGCGGTTGACGGTGAGGAGAAGTGCCAGCGCCTGCTTCAATGCCAGGGTATCCTTGCCTTCACCCAGGAAGCGGTCGGTATCGTGATTCTCAACGAATGCCATCACGCTCTTTGGGTTCGGATAGAGATAGTCGTAGCAGAACACGTTGTAGATGCGGTTCATGCCGTTCCACCAGTCATCAGTCTCCTCGTTCTTCGCACTGTTGATGCGGTCGAAGAAGGCGAAATCCATCACGGTAGGCAGATAACTGTTCTTTTCTGAGAGCTTGCTATCCTTTTGCCAGGCAGCAGTATAGGCAGGCTCGGTTACCCAAGTCTCACCCACGGTATTGAAGTGAGGATATTCCTCGCCCAGCACCTTCATCCAGTGTGCCATCGCATCACGGTCGGCGTATGGATAGGTATCCATGCGGATGCCATCGATGCCAACGGTCTCTATCCACCACTCACTGTTCTGAATCAGATATTTGATGACGTGCGGATTGCGCTGGTTCAAATCTGGCATAGATGGAACAAACCATCCATCCACGGTTTCTGTAAGATCTACCTTGCTGGCGTATGGATCGAGCACAGGAGTCAACTTATAACTGGTCTGCAGATACTTGTCGTTTACCTTGGCAGCACCATCCACGGTACCTATCTTCTTCTGATGCTCAGGAGTCTGATTTTCCGGAGCAAGCCATTCTGGAGCATTGAACCAATCCTTTGATGGCATATCGGCTACCCAAGGATGATCGAAACCGCAGTGGTTGAAAATCATATCCATCACCACCTTCAATCCCTTCTTGTGAGCCTCAGCAGTAAGCTGCTTGTACTCCTCGTTGGTTCCGAAGCGTGGATCTACACGATAATAATTGGTGGTAGCATAACCATGATAGGTACTGTTCTTGCCATCATTAGGACTGTCGTTCTCCAAAACCGGAGTAAACCACAGGGCGGTTACGCCCAACTGGTTGAAATAATCCAGATGCTGGCGGATTCCCTCCAGGTCGCCACCATGACGAAGACTAGGTGCCGTGCGGTCGCAGGTCTTGTCACGCATGTTCTTGAATGCATCGTTCTTCAGATTGCCATTGGCAAAGCGGTCGGGCATCAGCATGTAGAGCACATCCTCGTTAGAGAAACCGATGCGCTTGTCACCCGCCATCTCACGGTTCTTCAACACATACTTCACCTTCTTCGACTGCTTGCCCTGCTTGAAGTTGAGTGTCATCTCTCCTGCCTTGGCACCATCGAGATTGAGATACACCAGCAGGTAGTTAGGAGAATCGAGGCGGGCGATGCTATCCACCTTCACACCCGGATAATCTACCGTAACATCGGCATTCTTGATATCCTTGCCATACACCATCAGCTGGAGCGAAGCATCCTTCATGCCCACATACCAGTCGGTAGGTTCAATGCGGCTTACGTTGACTGCCGCATTCATACTTATTGCGCTACCCATAAGCACTAATGAAGCTATTATCTTTTTCATATTTTACACCTTATTATATATATAGACTATTTCTACACCTTAATTATATATAGACTATTTCTGATAAAGAATCAAGGCAGACTGAGGGGCAACCTCTACTTCCTTGCCAGAGATGAAACCCAGACCTTCCTCGTTGATAACACCATTGCAGCAAGCCACGGTGTAATTGCCCTCAGGAATCAGCATCTTCCTTGCCTGCTTGTTGAAATTATAGATGACGATGATCTGCTTCCAGGCATCGATGCCCTCCAGGTTCTTGAGCTGGAAACCTACGAGGCAAGTCTGCTTGTTGCCCTTGGCATCCTGACTAGGCAGGAACTCCAGATGCTGACGCACCTTATCGCCTGTAGAAAGACGGAAGGCTGGATGGTTCTTGCGGAGCTGAATCAGATTCTTATAGAAGGTGAATGCCTGTGGATACTTCTGCAGATTGGTCCAGGTAAACTGGTTGATGCTGTCAGGAGAGTTGTAGCTGTTGTGAACACCCTTCTTGTCGCGAAGCATCTCCTCGCCGGCAAGGATGAAAGGCACACCCTGCGAAGTGAACACACAGGTCTGGGCAAGCTGGTCGATGCGGAGCAACTCGGCAGTACGCATCTCTTCCGGGATATTCTTATCTGTCAGGGATGGGATGCTTGCCTTCAATCTATCTACCAGACACATATCATCGTGGCAGCTTACATAGCTGATCTGCTCGGTTGGGTTGTTGGTCCAAGGCTTCTTGTCATAGTTCACCTTGGTCATATCCACCTGCGGATGAGCGATGCCACCCACGATACCGAACTTCAGACTCTCCTCCTCGCCAGGAAGACCAGCCAGGAGCGCACCCTTATGGTCATCAGAGAAAGGACCACGGAGGGCATCACGCATATCATCGCTGAAGGCACCGATGCCATTGAGCTGTTGGGTATTCGCCTTCATGGCGAGCTTCTCGGTAGGATAAGCACAGCTGCCTGCACTCCAACCCTCACCATAGATATAGATGCTAGGATCGATGCGGTTTACCATCTCACGGATAGCCTGCATGGTCTCGATATCGTGAACGCCCATCAGGTCGAAGCGGAAGCCGTCGATATGGAATTCATCAATCCAGTACTTCACGCTCTCCAGCATAAACTGGCGCATCAAAGGCTTTTCAGAAGCGGTCTCGTTACCGCAGCCTGAACCATCGCTATACTTACCCTCCTTGGTCTTGCGATAATAATAATCAGGATAGGTACGCTGGAAGTTACTGCCATTGATATCGAAGGTGTGATTATACACGGCATCGAAAATCACTCGGATGCCAGCCTTGTGAAGCGCCATCACCATCTCCTTGAACTCCTTGATGCGGGTTCCCGGAGTATAAGGGTCGGTACTGTAGCTGCCTTCCGGCACATTATAGTTCTTCGGATCGTAACCCCAGTTGAACTGAGGCTTGTTGAGTTGGGTTTCATCTACAGATGCATAATCGAATACCGGCTGGAAATGGATGGCATTGATGCCGAGGTTCTTGAGATATTCGATAGCCTTAGGTTCGGTAAGGGCGAGATACTTGCCCTGATATTTCAAACCCGATGTAGGAGAAACGGAGAAATCACGCACGTGAAGCTCGTAGATAACGAGGTCGGCTGGCGACTGGATGGCAGGGCGCACATCCTTGTCCCATCCCACAGGGTCGGTATCATACAAATCAACGATAGCACCACGGTTTCCGTTGACGCCTACTGCTTTAGCAAATGTACCCGGAGTTTCACCCTTACCGATATCGAAGGTATAGAACTTACCTTTCAGATCGCCCTTCACGGTAGCTCCCCATCGTTCATCGCCCATCTTCTTCATCTTCAGCGTCTTGTAAGCCTTACCTTTTTGTCCATCCTTATAAAGACGGATGGTAACAGAAGACTTGCCGGCTGTTGGGGCATTGAGAACGAACATGGTTTTCTCCTTGGAATACATCATCTCATTGAATGTCTGCTGCGCACTCAATGAAGTTGGTAAAATCGATGCTGTCAATGCTGCAATTATTAGTTTCTGAATGTTCATTCTTATTATAAAATTGGTAGTTGTCATAATTAAACCGAAAAAGAGTTTAGGGAAGAAATCAGAATCTTCCCTAAACTTCTACTTTTCTATGTTTCTAATCATTATTTAGCGAGCAGTGAGATGGCGAAACCACCACCACGTGCTTCTTTAATCTTCAAGACATCACCCTTCTTCACAGTCTTGTGGATGATCTGGTAAGATTTAGGATTCTTCTCGTAATCGGCAGTCTTGCCGTCCTGATAGATGGCGCAAGCATACTTCTTGCCCTTATCCAGGAAGTCGAGCTTTACTACGGATGTACGGGCAGCATCTGTCTTGCCACCAACAAACCAGTTGTCGGTGCCCTTAGCCTTGCGGGCTACGGTGATATACTTAGCTGGCTCTGCTTCCAGGTACTTGGAGTCGTCCCAGTCGCAAGCTACGTCGCGGATAAACTGGAAGGCATCGTCGTACTTCTCATAATGCTCTGGAAGATCGGCTGCCATCTGCAAAGGACTGTACATCACGAGATAGAGCGAAAGCTGACCACAGAGAGTGGTATGAACATAACTCTTGTTGTTGCTCCACTCAGAAAGCTTGGTCTCGAAGATACCAGGAGTGTAATCCATCGGACCACCCTGCAGACGGGTGAATGGCAACATCACGGTGTGATAAGGCTTGCTGCCGCCAAATGCCTCGTACTCTGTACCACGGGCACTCTCGTTACCCACCAGGTTAGGCCAGGTGCGGCAGATACCAGTAGGACGGGTTGCCTCGTGGGCATTTACCATGATATGATGCTTGGCAGCTGTTTCGATGACACGCTGGTAGTGATTGTTCATCAACTGGCTGTAGTGATACTCACCTCTTGGGATGATATCGCCCACATAACCGGTCTTCACGGCATCATAGCCATATTTATTCATCAGGTTGAAGGCATCCTCCAGATGGCGCTCGTAGTTGAGAGCAGCAGAAGAGGTCTCGTGGTGCATCATCAGCTTCACGCCCTTGGAATGAGCATAGTCGTTGAGCATCTTGATATCGAAGTCAGGATATGGAGTTACGAAATCGAAGACATCGAGCTTCTGATGACCGAACCAGTCTTCCCAACCTTCGTTCCAGCCTTCTACCAGCACCTCCTGCAAACCGTTCTTGGCTGCAAAGTCGATATAGCGCTTTACTTCCTCGTTGGTTGCACCATGGGTGCCATTAGGCTTGCACTTGCTGTAATCGGTTACACCGAGGCGAACAGATGGCAGGTCGTTGGTATAGCTCCAGGTCTTGGTGCCAACGATCATGTTCCACCATACACCGCAGTACTTGGTAGGATGAATCCATGAAGTATCCTTAATCTTGCAAGGCTCGTTGAGATTCAATGTCAACTTGCATGAAAGCATATCACGGGCATCATCGCTCACCATCACGGTACGCCAAGGAGTATTGAACGGAGTCTGGATGAATCCCTTTCTGCCCACGGCATCAGGAGTGAGCCAAGACTCGAAGGTCAATGTCTTCTCATCCAGGTTGAGGTGCATGGTTGGATAATCCAGACAGGCAGCCTCGTGGATATTGATATAGAGTCCATCCTTGGTCTTCATCTGGAGAGAGGTCTGAACGCCGGTATCCGAGAAGACGGTGGTAGATGAATTGCTCTTGTAAGCTTCACGGTTTTTCGCAATAATTGGGCGGATACCTGTCAACGGAGTAATGTTGTAGTCATACTCCTGGGTATCGTAATCGCCAGGAATCCAATAGGCAGTATGATTGCCTGCCATGGCAAACTGTGTATGCTCCTCCTGGATTACGAAATAGTTAAGGCTTTCCTGCTGTGGGAACTCATAGCGCAAGCCCATACCATAATCATATACACGGAAGCGGATAGTGATGTTACGCTTGGAAGATGCCTGATTCAGGTTTACCTCCATCTCGTTATAGTTGTTGCGGATGGTAGCAGTCTCGCCCCATACTGGCTTCCAGGTCTCATCGAAGGTCGATGTCTTGCTACCAGTCTCTGTGAAACCATCCATCAGGCTGGTTTCTTCCATGCCCTTAGAGGCATGCTTATCCTTAGCCAGCTCCAATCCGAGATGAGATGGCTTGCACACAGTCTTTCCCTTATAGCTCATCTCGTAGGTAGGCTGTCCCTTTTCGGATAAAGAGAAAGTTACCGAGACGTTGCCGTTAGGCGACTTGACGGTCTGGGCTGCTGCCAACATCGGGAGCAAGAGACCCATCACTAAAAAATTCAGTTTCTTCATTCTGTTTACCTATTGTTTATTCTTTTGTTTATTCGTTAGACTATAGGATATAGCAGCACCGGCAATCAGGAAAACAGCTTCCGTTGCACGCGCTTGCATTATTGCTTGCAAAGATACGAAAAACAAAAATACCCTCCTAAAAATAGAAGGGTATTTTGATGTATGGCAATGTGCAAACGGTTGCACACCTTTATTCCTTGTTTGAAGAGTCACCCGCTTAATTGCGTACGCCCTGTGCCACAAGCTCTGTAATGTTAGCCATAAACTCCTTGTTGGCAGCCAACTCCTCCAGACTGAGGTGCATGCGATAGCGCCAGTAGTGCTTTGGATTGGCAGGAATGTTGATGCGCTCGGCTTCAGCATCCGGCAGACGGAGCTTCTCATCAATTGCGAGCCAATCCTGTACGCTCAAGATGCAGAGCATGGATGGAGACGCCAGGTGACGGGCGATGATGTCTCTTGCCAACCAACCTGGGAGCGGATGAGGAGCTGGTCCCTCACGATAGAGCATCGTGTTGTAATACTCCTGGGTGCGGGAGATGTTCTCGTCCCACCACATACGCAAGGTTGGCATATCATGACTGGTGATGGTGCAGACAGAGCGGTATGGATTACGGCTCAGATGACCGAACTTAACCGTCGGATCCTTTGGCATACTCTGAAGCTCCAGACTCAGAATCTTCAACTCGTCCATCACCCATGGCACACAATCAGGCACCATACCCAGGTCTTCGGCACAAACCAGCATACGGGTAGCCTGAACCAGCTTAGGCAACTTCTTCATCGCCTCGCCATACCAGAACTGGTTGTTGCGACGGTAGAAGTAGTCGTTGTAAAGGCGGTTGAACGCAGCCTTGTCATTATCATAGAGCGACTCGTAGATGAAGTCGAGCTGTGCAGAGATACGTGGGTGGAAGAGCTCAGGATCCTTGCGGTCACGCACAAAGAGTACGTCACTGATCAGGGCATACAAGCCATCACGCAACCAGATTTCCTTCTCATCAGTTACATCCTGGAAGAGAGCCTCTACCTTGCGCTGGGTATCTACCTCAGGCTTCATCTGATAGCGCTCCTCATCCAGACGGTCGAGATATTTCTCCTTCACCTCATCAGCACGCTCATGGAACATACGGTCCAATACCCAGTCGGTAATGAACGGACGGGTGAAGCGGTCCTCCTGGAAGTTCAAGCCGTAGCTCTGAATCTCACCACGGGTCATGGCGATAGCTGGCGCAAACTGTCCGAGCAAGCCATGCACGCTATGCACAGGGATTTCCCAAATGCGGAAGAAGCCGAGCACGTGGTCGATGCGGTAAGCATCAAAGAACTTCGACATATTCTGGAAGCGGCGGGTCCACCAGAGGCAGCCGTCCTTCAGCATCTCATCCCAGTTGTAGGTAGGGAATCCCCAGTTCTGTCCGTTTACGGAGAAATCATCCGGTGGAGCACCCGCCTGACCATTCAGGTTGAAGTACTTAGGCTCCATCCAAACATCGCAGCTGTGGCGATGCACACCGATAGGAATATCACCCTTCAGGATGACACCCTTAGCCTTGGCATGCTCGTGTGCCTCCTGCATCTGCTTGTTCAGAATGAACTGCACGAAGTAGAAGAACTCCACGTTCTGGTACGCCTCGGTTTCAGGGTTGGTCAAATCCTTGCGCTCAGCCTCATCCCAGACATTATGGTCTGGCCACTGAGAGAAGTCGGCAGTGCCATTCTTGTCGCGCAGGTAAGAATACTGTGCGTAAGGCACGAGCCACTGTTGTGTTTCCTGAAAGAAAGCCTTGAAATCGGCTCCCGATATCATCTCTTTACCTTCCTGTGCAAATATCTGTTGCAGATAATCCTGCTTGAAATCATTCACCTTCTCATAATCAATCTGATGCAAGGCATTGAGCTCCTGGCGGGTCTTCTCTGCCTTCTCGCAAGCCTTCTTGTCCTTCAATGCAGGTAAGGCATTCAGATCGGCATACATCGGATGGATAGCAAAGACGCTGATGCAGCTATATGGATAGCTGTCCGTCCAGGTATGGGTGATGGTGGTATCATTGATTGGCAGAAGCTGAAGAACCTTCTGACCGGTAGATGCCACGAGATCAATCATCGTCTTGAGATCGCCGAAATCGCCCACACCGGCACTTTTCTCGCTGCGCAGAGAGAATACAGGCACCTGTGTTCCGGCAAGCTTGCGGTTGTAAAGGGCGAAGAATGCCTGATCCAGTTCGTAAGTGATGGCATCACCGGCTTTCATCTCAGGAAGGTCGATGGTGCGGTTCATGGATGTTTCCCAGATCAGCGAATCCTTCTTCTCATTGTAAGCCACAAACTTGAATTCCATGTGGCGAGTCTGCAGATGGGCAGCATTCAGTTCTGCAACCCATTCATTATAAGAGTGCTGAGTCATCTTCAGCATCTTCTTGGCATTCCATGCGCCCAACAGGTTATCAGCGCCCACAACACCTAAGCGATCACCGTCGCGAAGCTGAGGAGCACGCACCACGAGGCGCACGGTCTTGGCATCATTCCGCTCCTTCATCTCTTCTGGAGCCTGATGATTGATACAGTCTGTAAAGGCACTGCTATAGAGATATGCATCCTCTGGAATCACCTTCCAATGATCATACTGGGTCAGATTATTAGCCTTCAGGGCTGTAAGTTCCAGACGATGCTTCACAAGAAGCCATTCTGTCTTAACCACCACGCCGTCTCGCTCTACACTATAATAATAGGTATAGGCTTTGGCGGGTTGTTTTACACACCAGTCAACCGACCACTCCTTACCATTGAGAGTAGCCATAGGAAGTTTCAGTTTTTCTTCATCATCCTCCTGTATGTTCAAGACGAGTTGCTCGCCGAACATTGTTCCGTATTCTATATGAAAATGTATCGTCATAAGAGTCCGTTAGAAGTTAGTTTATATTTAATTTTATTATTTTCAGTGCGAAATTAGCAAAAAAAATCGTAAGTATATAATTTCTATGTGCACAATTTCAGACAAATCCTGCACAAACGTTTGCACGGGTTTTACTTATACACTTATTCATGACCTTTAATAATGCCGACAGACAATGCTCCGGCGATAAGCAACACGCCAGCCACAATCATCATATCGCTCTGATGAGAACCAACCAGACTCAGAACAGTACCACCGCAGATGGCAGCCACAATCTGAGGAATACAGATGGTTCCGTTGAACAAGCCCAGGTAAGCGCCCATGTGGCCATAACCCTGCAGAGCATTGGTCACGAAAGTGAAAGGCATCGCCAACATGGCAGCCCAGCCGGCACCAATCATCAGGAATGGGATAAACTGCAGATACTGATCGTGCAGGAATGGGATGAGAGCGAAGCCCACACCACCTATAATCAAGCTCACACTATAAGCCATCTTGGTATTCTTGAACTGAGGAAGAACCACTGCCCAGAGCACACTACCTACTGCCTGAACGGCAAAGAGGATGCCTACCCAGTTGCCTGCCGCCTGGAACTCTGCCGACTTTGGATCGGTGGTATTCCATACGGTCTCAGCGATGGCACCTGTAGAATAGTTCCAGAGATAAAGGAAAGCAGCCCAGCAGAAGAACTGAACCAGTCCCACCTTCCAGAAAGTAGAAGGTGCGTTTTTCAAGAGGGTAATCCAGTCTGCCTTGCCCTCTTCTTCCTTTTCTACCTCGCCAGCTACACCATTATAGGCAGCATACTGCTGAGGATTCCACTCCTTCACCTTCATCGTGGTATAGATGACACAGAGGATGAGGATGGCAGCGCCCACGTAGAACGACCAGATCACAGAATCAGGCACCACGCCCTCTTCGGCTACATTCTTGATACCCAGGAAGGTAAAGAGGAATGGAAAGATATATCCGGCTACAGAACCGGCATTGCAGAGGAAACTCTGGATAGAGTAAGCCTTTGCCTTCTGCTTCTCGTTCACCATATCGCCTACCAGCATCTTGAAAGGCTGCATCGCCATATTGATGCTCGTATCGAGGAACATCAGGGCAATCAAGCCGAAGAGCATCGCACCGCTTACCGTCAGACCGAGAGAACCGGAATTCGGCAGCAGGCACATCACGAGTACGGCGACCGTGGCTCCCACAAAGAGATAAGGGATGCGGCGACCGAAACGGCACCAGGTCTTGTCACTCAATGTGCCGACAATAGGCTGTACAAGGATTCCCATCAATGGAGGGAGAATCCAGAAATAACTCAAGTTGTGTGGATCAGCACCCAACGTTGCAAAGATTCGGGAGATGTTGGCGCTCTGAAGAGCGTAGG
>ERZ1026888.1479-NODE-1479-length-10127-cov-7.747220_pt1 | contig 10127 bp, 8 predicted proteins | sample MGYA00380174_ERZ1026888 | MGnify/ENA primary metagenome ERZ1026888 (study PRJEB33269, sample SAMEA4719810) | human gut metagenome | biome: human-associated habitat; feature: organic feature; material: feces | place: Cameroon | collected 2013-10 ...
TCTTGACATATCCTTTTAATGGATGATATGCCAAGGTTTTATTGGAACCCACTAAAATATATTTATTGGCATCAAATATATCCACATCAGGATGAGCCAATATGGCATCTGCAAAACCCTTCAAGGCATCTGGCAACAATTCATCATCAGCATCCAGAAATACAAGCCAATCACCATTTGCAGCTTGTGCCCCTGTATTACGAGCAGCTCCAGGACCTCCGTTAGGTTGACTAACCAACTTTATCTTTGGATTATTTATCTTTTTAACTTGTTCAACACTGTTGTCAGTAGATCCATCATCTACCACTACAACCTCAAAATCACAACCTTTTTGCATCAAAACGCTATTCAAAGATTGCTCTATTGTCTCCTCCTTATTATATAAGGGAATGACAACAGATATTAATAATTTATTCATAATCAACTTCTTTTACCCAATAACAATAATGAAAGATATCTATTTTTACATATTAAACGATATGCGAAATAAGATAATATACAATAGACTATAGGTAGCACTAAATACAAAAGAAGTAACACATATTCATTTTTGATTTCCAAATGACTCATTCCGTATAAAGTACCGACCATAACTACAAGAAACATGTGAAAGGCGAAGATAAAAAACGAGCTCTTTGACAATTGCTCATTGATTTTTATTCTTGAGGATAATTTCAAGGATAAAAGAATAACTGCTGATATTCCTATCAAAACAGTTATAGGCAAAATGCTTCGGTAAAACACATTAAAAAAACTCAGTAATAAGAAGAGTCCCAGACCTAAACCGCAAAGAGAATTTGAAACTCTAATGCCTTTAGTCCGATTCTTCTGGAAAGACAATTGTATATATCCGCCTATCGAAAAGAAAACAAGACCACGTATATCTATATTATCAAATGGCATAGCTATATATATTGCCAGAAGAATAAGAATTTGCCCCCCCATAAGACGTTTCAACAGAAAATATATTAAAGGCGACATGATGACTAATACTATCAAATCTCTAACATACCAAAACGGAGTATGAGCTGGGACAGACATCATCGTTAATTCATGATTCCAATTTATATAACCGGTATCTGTATATCCATAATTAAAGAATATTTTGGGAGAGATTTTAGACAAAATCAGACAAACACTTGTACTGATACTTTCCCCATGCCGTATTGATTGTAAGAGCCATAGCCCTTCGTCATATACGAATCTCAGTATATTCCAAGAAAGATAAGGAATGAGCAATGTATAAGTACGAGTCTTTATTTTCTTTATCCAGATTCCCCAACTCCAACCTTGAATATCAAATTTAGTATAAAAGAGATAACCTGATATGATGAAAAATAATGGTACTGCAACCTGACAGAGAATTTGAGAAACCAGTATTCTTGAAAAATCATATAGGTTTATATCTGATAATGCACTAAATTTAAAACTATCTGTTTGAAATTCTCCAAATCCGCCGCTATGTATAAAGACCACCATCAAAACAAGTGGGAATCTTAACCATGATATGGATTCAGATATTTGTTTTTGAAATTGATTCATCGTAAATTCTGTTTCAAAAATAATAAGCTACTTTCACGTAAAACATTCAATCGGCTACAAACTTGCTCCCAATCTATTATTGCGCTTGAAGGAGTTAATTTTTCATCTACAATGCATTCCATGAGACCTAACTGAGATAAAAGAGAAATATACCTGTCATTGCCTCCGCTTGGGTTCATAACAATAGAGAATGGCTTATTAAAGATAATAGAAAAGACCATACCATGAAATGAATCGGTAACGACATATTCTGCGTCACGGAATTCAGCAAACCAATCTTCAATAGTATCTTCTTTCTTTATTTTTCCTCCAGCTTCTTTCACTACAATCGGCAAGCCTTGAGCCTTTGATACTTTTGATGCCACAGTCATCACACTCTCGCCAACGACCAAGGAATAAACAAAAATATGATTCTCTTTTTTCGGAATATTATTACATACTTTTTCATAATCTTCCTTGTTCAACAGCAATGTAGGATCAAGCACCAAGGAAGCATCAACCCCAAAGTGATTCTTACACAAATCTACGGCAGATGCCTCACGTACAGATATAGCATCAAACCGTCTGGCAAGCTTTGAACATGTTTTTTCCTGTTCTTTAGTATATTCCCATTCCTTACACCCAAAAGATGCAGCATACGAAAACTTCTTCACCTTATCATCAGCAAAATTCAAGAACATATTACCCAATCGAGGTCCAAGATTGAAAGCAGGACGCCACACCTGGTCGCTTCCCACGACATAAGCATCCAAGCCATATTTCTGAGTCAAGTCGGGTGTAAAATCATTAACCGTCACCGAACGAATATTTTTCAGTACGAACTTGATGAAATTCTTGTTGCCGATACGCCCCTGATAAGTGGGATAAACAGGAAGTCCTTTCAAGGAGTGGCTCTTCAAGAAATGCTTGGCAGAGCGCAAGAACCATCTCGTTCTGCTATAACAAGTGTCGTGCTCGAAAGTAAGTGGCTCATGTCCCAACTTCAACAGCACCTGTTGGAGCGCAAAGTTTTGGATGATACCACCATAGTTCAGCAAGAAATGCTGAGTCAATATTCCAATTTTCATAATTTCAAGTGAGAGATAAGTGTACGGATGAATCTTGCCAGAGCGAAATGCCCATGAATGGCAAAATTCACGATTTTATTCTTGTATCCCATTCCAAGGGATAAGATTTCCATATGTTTTAGAAATGTATCATACCATTTGTTCTTATCGAATAAGCCACGGCGCAAGGTGATATAAGCCAGTTGCATCAGATATTGTTCAAGTCGTTGTCGTGTTTCCTCTTTCAGAAATTGGTTCTGCAAGATCAAGTCCACCCAAAGGCATTCTTGGGTATAGTAGGCAGGCGACTCATTGACATAATGGCTCGTCAAGGCAGAAGTATTCCTCCGTTCATAACCATAGTAAGCCTTGGGGATGTAAGCTATCTTTGAGGCGTATGGCAAACATCGGCTTAGGAAAACCAAGTCTTCTCGCATCGTCAACTGCTGTGGAAACGCAGCCTTGGTTCGCAGGAGCCACTCCCTACGCATCATCTTGTTCCACAAAGCCCCATAGAGTTTGCCATCAAGGATGTCTTCCAACACCGCCACGCCATCAAGCGCAGTCGGCTCTTGCTTGCGATACACCTCTCCCTCATGGGTCAGTTCCCGATAGTCACAGATGACCAAGTCAGCCTTTTTCGTGACAGCCTCTTGATACATATCTACAATCATACCAAGCTCCACCGTGTCGTCAGCATCTACATAGAGGATGTACTCTCCCCTAGCTGTCTCCAGTCCCACCTGCCGAGAATGAGCGACACCATGATGCGCCTCATGTAACACCTTGATTCTATCGTTCTTCGCAGCGTATGCATCGCAGATGGAAGCCGACTCATCTGTACTGCCATCATCAACCAATATCAATTCAAAATCTTGAAAAGGTTGGGACAAGAGGGATTCCAAGCTAAAAGCCAGATAAGTGGATGCGTTATAAATGGGAATGATAATCGAGTATGATAGTTTTATCATTATTTTTTCTTAATTATTAGGATAGAACTTACTATAGGTTTAATCCTATACACTGCCTTTTTCAATATCCAGCACGTCAAAATACAGACAACAGAGAACAAAAAAACATCCAACCATATTGGCAGATTTACAACAAGAACTTCTTTTAAAGACAAATAAAATGGGATAACGATATAGCCATGATAGACCAACATATGAAACGAGATACTTCCTAAAGAAGCCCAAACGGATGATTTAAAAGCACGATTGAACAATGAATTTTTCTGCCAGCATGCCAGCAATACAACAGGCACCACAATCAGCAAATATCTATCATAACAATCTTTACTCTGCATAAAAGCAAATACGAGGAAGAGTACTAACGCAAACAAGCCTAGTAGATCTATCACCCAAGGCCTAATCTGCCTAATCAACGATTGTCTTTTGTCCAAGACATAGCCAAGTACAACTCCTAAGCACATGTCACAAATACCACGCAACATCGGAACATACATACATCCATATAAATCAAAACTATCGATTCGTCCTCTTTTATCCATACTAAATATAAAAGTATATCCCAAAAGAATCGTTATAGGGAAAATAACAGACAAAGCCAACCGTTTGTTATATTTTAGCAATGCATATACCAGTGCCCCACCATACAAGAGAACACTCATATACCACATGGGAAAATTCGCCCCCCCAAGATAAACCCCAGTATTTTGCAAAAACAGACTTTCAGGTAAAGCCTGTAAAGTCCAAGAGAAATCAAATGACCTTCGTCCAAGCAGTGCAGGAACAATCATATGTCTAAGATAGACAAATGCCATTAAGAATAAGCAATCTGGAGCAAAGCGTTTCATTTTTCTTAATGTATAATCAAAAACGCCTAAGGCATTAGGCTTGCTAACCGAGAAATACATCAACAATCCTGACAATATGAAAAAGAACTCAACCGCCATATACCCATGCGCCATATACTCAGTACTCTTGTAATGCCAAATACAAATCATCAACATAAAAATGAAGCGGAAAGCTTCAATACTATTCATTTTTTTTACTTTACAATTCGTTTCCATCTTCGTATTATTGCAGATTTAATCCATTTTATCGTTTCATTTAAAAAAACATTCAACATCAACATAATTATTTGATTTTGCTTAATTCTTGCCACGTCTCGGCTATCTTTTTCATTTTGGATAAGCGTTAAATCAGTTACTTCTACACTATAAATTGGTTTTATTCTTCTTTTTATAAAAAAATACAATCTAACAGGACTAAACTTGTTTAAATTTCTAGGTTGCAAATATCGATATACAATATTACGTAATGGTCGTTCTGCAATATAATTGATGGCATATTTCTTTACTGCTTTTAATTCTGTTTCCTTAGCTAATTCCGATAGCTTTCGATAATTGATTAAAAAACAATTCATATACTCATCTGGCAATCTTAGTTTATAGCCAAGGTGTTCACTCGTAACCACATGATTACCTAATGGTGTTGGCATATAAGTTCCTACATTAGAAAACATAAAAGAATTTATATGACTAAGATAATCCAATACAAACAACTGATCTTCACCAAAAGACATGTTTTCATTAAATGTGATATGATAATCATCAAGTGTTTGCTTTCTAAAGAACTTGTCCCAAATTGCATAATAAGCATGCTTGTATGGATTATGCGTAGTGAATAAATAATTAATTATATTATTACGACCAAATAATTGACAGCTTCTCAATCCACCGCAGCAATCGTTTTGAACCAAGAATTTTCCATTTTTTATAACACCAGAAGTTCGATTAACCATTACCAGTTCTAACAAGCCTTTAGACTTTACTAACTGAGATATATGATTCGGCAAAATTGCATCATCAGAATCTACAAATGTCACCCAATTTCCCTTGGCCATTAAAAGTCCACGGTTGCGAGCATTGCTTACACCCAAATTTTCTTGATGAAAAACTATCACCCTATCATCTTGTGCTTCATACTCATCGCAAATTACAGACGACCCATCATCACTTCCATCATCAACTAATATGATTTCTATATTTTTATATTCTTGACTAAGAATACTATCAATACATACTCTAATCGTTGCATATCTATTATAGATTGGAACAATTATTGAAACCAAAGAATCAAACATATCATATTATTTAAGTATCGCCCAGTACTTTTTCATAATAAAACGAAACAACATTGGGCTTATGGTTAAAACTAAAATTTTTATCTTTTTCGCTAAAGAAAAACGATACTTGTATTTTTTTAACTCTCTCACATAATTTATGGCATCTTTTCTTCGATAAAAACCCATAGAAAGATCCAATTTATCTAAAAGATTACGAATTAAACATATCTTCTGAAATCTCATTCTCTCTATAGAACTCATTTGAATCTTATCCAATGTATGAATTAAGATTGACAAATATCCATCAAAGCCTTTGATATGTTCTTCAAATTTTTTTTGTTCTCTAGAATGAGAATGCGAATTTACAACTATGTTATGTAGTGTTTTTTTTATGGTATAAATTTTATAACTATACAAAATTGGCAATAGCAATTGCCAATTTTGAGGTTTTTCCTCTGAATATATGTCACGTGAAGGGTTTACCCTGTCAAATGCATCCATACGCACCATATACAAGCCGGCACCAGCAATAGACTCCACACAAGTAAAGAACTCTACAAAAATTCGTTCTTTCATAACATTGTGCTTTCTTACATAGAGTGTATGCAAATCTTTTTCATCTAAAACATTTGCAAAACAACGTACTACACCATATTCATCATCTAACTTTAAAAAGGAATTTACAAATGTCGAGATTGAAGATGGGAAAGAGAAAAAATCGTCACAATCAGGCCATATCAAGTATTCTCCAGAAACATTCTTCAGCCCATTATTTATTGCAGCAGCCTGACCTTTGTTTTCTTGATAAATATAAAACAACGAATATCCTCTATTAACGAATTTGTCTTGATAAGAATTAATTATATTTTTGCTATCATCTATTGAACCATCATCAACAATTATCATTTCTACATAAGGATAATCTTGTTGAAGCACTGAATCCAAAAGTCTACGTATGACCCTTGCTCCATTATAACAAGGTGTCAAAATTGAGACAAGTTTTTTTGTTCGTTTAAAAGTCATAATACTATAAAAATTTACTGCCAAAAGCAATTTTGCATTTCTTTCCAACTTTGCACTTTCAATAACCCTACATGATTTTTAGTAGGTGGATTACAACCATAAGCACTATAATAAAGACATAGTTTACCTTCTACAAAAACAACAGAGGGACGGTATATCACTCTTTGATCCCATTGCGCTCGCTTTCCTTTCGATAAGACTATACCTTGATACTTATATTCCGAATCAACAGGGGATTTGAATGAATAAAGCCTTAAAGGAAAGCCATCAGTTGAAACATCATTACCAACAAGCCAATATTTCCCATCGTCTTTAACAACATCTATATGCGACAAAATTCCTTTAGACAACGCATGCTTTGATTTCAATTCCATCATATCGCCATCTATCATCTCATAATAATTTATGGTACGCAGCTTACCCTCAAAATCCTCAGCAGAAGAACACCACATACGATATATACCATCTTCATAAATTAAAGCAGGGCTGATACATAACCTTGTTTCGTCGAAAGGATTTTTTAAGTCAAGCATGACTTCTTTTTCAGACCAAGTCCTGCCATCATAAGTAAAACGACGGTATATTATCTCTCTGTTTTTTCCATCATCAGTAGGATATTTATCTCGTTGAACTCTTCTCCACCAACATTCAATTCTTTTCAAATCAGAATTATATACCAGTTCTGGGTCAGAATTATATTCCTGTTCTTTTGGGAGCATGATATCATCTAAAGGATTAGCTCCTTCTAAGGATTCAAAATTTTCACCATCCTGAGAAACATAAATACAAGGGTTCTCTATGGCATCATTCATTCCTTTATATGGTGTGAAAACAAACCAGAATTTGTAGCCATTCCATCCTTCTTTAAAATAAAGACAAGATGGATGAAGCCCTTCGTTCCCACCATCATATGTTTCAAGACTAAGAGGAGACTTTGCATTCAACTTTTTAAAACATATTGGTGTATTCTTTATACGGATTAAGCGATGGCGTACTTTAAAGAAAAATTGTTTTATTGTCATTTTTTGAATTTGCTTTTAATTTTTTCAATGATTTTTAATTTCATTTCTTTATCTATCATATATTTATATCCCAATACAGCTGCTAACAATGAAGAAAGGCATACAGAAAATATAAAACGTATCCAACCTTCTTCCAGACAAAAATGCAACATTACTACAGGTATGGCTACTGAACCAAAGAAAATAAAACAAGGTAATATTGTCTTGTGCATAAACTCAGATAAACGAAGTTGTGGAATATATGTTGTCATATAATAAACGTTGCACATAGTACCAGCCATATAAGCTACTCCATTATAGGCAAAAGGAACCCAAGCAGGTGCACCCATTTTGAAAGCAATATATGAAATAGGAAGAACCATAATATATATTGTACCATTAGTCAAACTTGTTTTTTTAATATTGCCTGTTGCCTCTACAATATCCATTACAATACCAGAAATGCCCCCCAATATGCAAAAAATCATAACCAAATTGGTAAATATACAAGCACTTTCTGGGACAATGCCTAACCATAGATTTAATACAAAATGTATTTCTGACATTAAAGGGATTGCAAGAAAAGCCATGAGTACGAAACATAAAGATGCACCTTCATGAGCAAGTTTAATCATTGCCTCATATTCTCCATCTGCATAACGCTTAATTATCTGTGGGCGAATAGCCAATATAATATTGTTAGCAAATCCACCTACAGCATTAGTTACTGTACCAGCTATACCTGAAGCCGCATTTAGTGCCGTTCCAAAAAACAAATTAATTAAAATAGAGATGCCAGATCCTCTTGCCATTACAGCCACATTACCTAATATATCCCATCCTGAATATGAAAAAATCGGCTTTAATAAAGTTTTATCCCACAAAAAATGATAATGAGTTTCAGGAAAGTGTCGAACACAGTAAATACGATTAAGCACCATAATAAGTGTTGAAACACAAAGGGTAAGCAAGCCATACAATATCAACTTATCCATATTACCTATTAAGAGCAAATAGATAATAACCAATTTCAAGACTGTATTTAATATATCGAAATAAGCATATACATCCATCTTTTCATGGGCAACAATTGCAGAGCTATAAGGAGTTTGAGTAACTCCAAACATAAGAGAAATGATACTGAACTGATAGACACAATTAGCTGCAAACATTCGCCCTTCGGGGATAACCAATTTATAATTGACCATCCATAAACCTATAGTTTCTAAAAGAACAAAAAGAATACAGGCTATTATAATATGTATAGTCAAGGTTGTTGAAAATGTATCTTTCAATCGCTTTGCATCACCGCGACCTAACTCAAAGGTAATAAAACGAGAGGTAGCCCCTATCATGCATACCTGTATGACACTAAACATTCCAATAACACTGCCTACAACAGCATTTATTCCATAATCATCTACTCCTAATGTTCTGAGAACCACTCGACCTGTCACCAATGACAGAGCGAGAGATATAAACATACGGAGATATAAATAAAGCGTATTTTTTGCTATTCTACTATTTTTTTTTGTTTCGTCAGACATATTTTTATTTATACTAATGTTTTATTCTACCGTCACACTCTTTGCCAGATTTCTTGGCATATCTACATTCAATCCCTTATCTACTGCCACATAATACGCAAGTATCTGCAGGGGAACAACGCTGAGAAGAGGGACTAAAGTATTGAGGGTACGTGGTACTTCTATCACGGAATCGGCTATCGCCTTGACTTGTTTGTCGCCTTCGGTAACAATAGCCAGGATACGTCCGTTGCGGGATTTTACTTCCTGCATGTTGCTGATAATCTTCTCATACAGCTGGTGATGAGTGGCAAGGAATACGATCGGCATATCGGTATCTACCAAGGCTATCGGACCATGTTTCATCTCGGCTGCAGGATAGCCCTCGGCATGGATATAGCTGATTTCCTTTAGCTTCAAGGCTCCCTCTAATGCTACGGGATAGTTGAATCCTCGACCGAGATAGAGGAAATTATGTGCATAGGTGAATACTTTAGCCAGTCGGGAGATCGATGGCGTCTGCTCCAACACTTTCTCCATCTTGCCGGGTATCTCTGCCAACTCGGCGATGGTCTCTACATAGTCTTTTTCGGAAAGGGTGCCAAGCTCATGACCTAACGCTAAGGCAAAAAGGGTAAGGACGGTAACCTGACCGGTGAAGGCCTTGGTACTCGCTACTCCAATCTCGGGTCCTACATGAATATAGATGCCGGTATCTGTCTCTCGGGCGATGGATGAGCCTACGCCATTGACGATGCCGAAGATCAATGCTCCATGCTGCTTGGCTAATTTAATGGCTGCCAGGGTATCGGCAGTCTCGCCACTCTGGCTTATGGCTATCACGACATCATCGGATTCGATGACGGGTTCGCCATAACGGAACTCGCTGGCATATTCTA
>ERZ1026888.1481-NODE-1481-length-10093-cov-26.396991_pt1 | contig 10093 bp, 5 predicted proteins | sample MGYA00380174_ERZ1026888 | MGnify/ENA primary metagenome ERZ1026888 (study PRJEB33269, sample SAMEA4719810) | human gut metagenome | biome: human-associated habitat; feature: organic feature; material: feces | place: Cameroon | collected 2013-10 ...
AAGTATTTTAGTAAAACAACAAGAAAAGTGTAAAGTAAAATCAGTTAAAGTCATTGTGAGACTACCAACTTTTTTATAAACTATTTCTTATCCCGAACAGGTAATACTATATTACTTGGCAAAGTATTATATATTACTTGAGCATTTATTATATTCTACTTGGGGAAGTATTATTATATACTTTATACTTTGGCTTTGATGACAAAGTTGTTCACAGACCTATGATGCGAATGTTATTTCCCGTTTTGCTCCGGGAAAGGCCCCTGTGGTGAACAGAATAGTCACGCTCAGGATATTAAAAGTTAAAATTTATAGTGTTGCGGTATTAATGTAAAATACAAACGTTTACAATGCTAAATTTAAGAAATCTGATAGAAAATCGATTTATGTCATTGATTTATGTCATAACTTTGCGGCAGAAAAAGAGATGAAACGGTTACTGAGAATAAAATAATCTTAAACCAAAAAGAAAATAAAACGAATTATCATTAAAGCCTAAAACGATGAAGCATTCATACAAATTCGGATTGGCAATGATGCTGCTCACAATGATGAGCAATGCCAACGCCCAGGACGTGGCACTGAAGACCAACCTCTTGGGATGGGCTACAACATCGCTCAATGCAGGCATTGAGATAGGAACGGCAGAAAAGCAGACTGCACAGCTATTCGCCACACTCAACCCGTGGGAGTTCTCCGGCGGCAAGAGGGTGAGAATATGGAACGTGGAGCCGGAATACCGATGGTGGACATGTCTGCGTTTCGGAGGAAGTTTCTTCGGAGTGCATGCTCTCGCCGGCGAGTACAACGTGAAGAACGTTGACCTGCCCTTCGGCATACTGCCAAAGACCAAGGAGGGTCGCCACTACGAGGGATGGTATATAGGAGCCGGCGTCACCTATGGCTACCAATGGTTGCTGTCGCGCCACTGGAACCTGGAGGCTTCGCTTGGCATAGGCTACGCCTACAGCCCTTATAAGCTCTACGGTCGTTGCGACCGCTGTCTGAAGAAGGACCACCGCAACTACGTGGGACCCACCAAGGTTGCACTGAGCTTGGCTTATATGTTTTAGAGAATATCGCCAACAAAATAATCGAAATCGTAAACACTATTACCCCATTATAACATATTAACGTTATGAGCACGAATTCATTGACACGCATCCTTCTGTCAGGCTTTGTGGCAGCTGTTTCGAGCAGCACAGCCATGGCGCAGTCGATAGCCTCTGGCGCAGTGACGATAGACAGTGTACAGACGCATATAGTGGACAGCCGGGTGGACGTGGCTTTCAAACTCAACCTTGACAACTTGAAGCTCAAGGCTGAACAGCAGCTCGTTCTTACCCCGATGCTTGTTGCCGATGGCGACACATTGGCACTTTCGCCAATTGTCATCAACGGCAGGTCGAAGCAGATTCGAATGGAACGCAACGGTGAGCTGGCTTCGCGCCGCACCGACCGACGCCAACCTATAGTGGTGCGCCGCAAGAACGGCACACAGCAAAGCATAAACTACAGTCAGACCGTGAACCGAACGCGACCCATCGAGGCTGAGCAGGTGCAACTGCTTACCGCTCAAGACCTGTGTGGATGTGGCGACATCGAGAACCTTGAAAGCTCGCTGATTGCCAACGTGGAGAATCCAGCGGCTTGGACTCCTGCCATAGCTTTCGTGAAGCCGGCTGCCGAGGCTCGCAAGCAGCGCGCCGAGAAGGGCGAGGCTTACCTGAGCTTCCGCGTAAACAAGACCGACATCGTGGTAGACCTGTTCGACAACTCACGCGAATTGGCAAAGATTACAAAGACCATCGACCTTGTGCGCGAGGACAAGAACGTGCAGATTACGGGCATCAACATTCATGGTTTTGCCTCGCCCGACGGTCCTTACGCCAACAACGAGCGATTGGCTCGCGAGCGTGCCGCTTCGCTAAAGAATTATGTGGCAAATCTTTATCCTATCAACGCCAAGTTGTTCAGCTCAAACTCTACACCTGAGGACTGGGACGGATTCCGCCGCAAGGTGCAGCAGTCTAACTTGGCTAATAAGGAGGAGATAATAAAGATTTCGAACTCGAGCCTTGCGTCCGACGACAAGGACAAGCGCATACGCCAGCTCTATCCACACGACTATGCCGTGATAATGAGCGACATCTATCCGCGCTTGCGCCATAGCGACTACACCGTGAGCTATACGGTAAGGCCTTTCTCGGTTGAGGAAGCCAAACAGATACTTAAGACCCGTCCGCAGCAACTGTCGCTACAGGAGATGTTCCTGGTGGCACAGACAATGGAGGTGGGCTCAAAGGAATTCAACGAGGTGTTCGATATTGCCGTGCGTATGTTCCCCGACGACCCAACAGCCAACCTCAACGCAGCCTGCGCCGACATTCAGCGGGGCGACATGGAGTCGGCTGAGCGTCATCTGAAACGTGCCGGCAACTCAGCCGAGGCAAACAACGCACGTGGAGCACTCGCCGTGGCGCGAAAGAATTACAAACAGGCAAAGCAACTGTTCGACGAGGCTGCAGCGGCAGGTTCGGCAGAGGCTAAAGCCAACGCCAAGCGCATAGAGCGCATATTGTAGGAGATTAGGCAGATGGAGTGCTTCCATGAGGGCACTACCATTGGCTTAACCAAAACAAATGACAAATATATCCAAAAAAACAATAATCAACTAAATTCCTAACAATTATGGTAGATGTTAAAAATCTATTTGGAATGGCTGTAATGGCTACAGCCTTGGTGGGTTGCTCTAACAACGACGAAGTGAACAATCCTAATGCGGAACAGCCGACTAACGGCGTGTCGTATGCATCGTTCAAAATCAATCTGCCTACAACAAGTGGCACACGTACAGATGGTGATCCGTCGTTTAATGGCGGTGAGGCAAGTGAGTATGCAGTAAATGACGCAACTCTCCTTGTTTTCAAGAAATCTGGTTCTGATTATATATTCAAAGAGGCTGTAGACCTTGGAAATATGGAACCTTGGCAACAAGTTAAACCTGCAGATAAAGGTATTACAACAACAGCCAAGATAACAGCAAAATTATCTTCAGCAAGTGTAAATGCAACTGATTATTATGCTCTTATTCTTCTTAATAATAATGGAAACAAAGTTTCATATCCATCAACAGATCAAAAGTTCTCTGAGTGGAGTCAAACTGCTGTAGTAAATACACCAACATCACCATCAGTTAATTATTTGAAGTATGACAAAGGCTTCTTCATGGCTAATGCTCCTAAATATATTGCAGATGGTGAGCCTGAGACTCTTGTTGCGATACAGAATATATGCGCAACTCAGAAAGAAGCTGAGAGTAAAGCTGCTACTACCGTGTATGTTGAGCGTGGTCTTGCAAAAGTAACTCTTGGTAGTGCCTCAAAATCTAATATAGATATTACTACTGGTACTTATAACGGTGATCATGTTGACATTACTGGTTGGACTCTTGATGTGACAAATAAATATACATTCCCTGTGCATGTAACAGCGGGATTGTCAGATGGTTATGCTGATATTTGGAAGACAGGAGTTACTGCTGGTACAAAATATAGTGCTACAGTCGATCGTTTCTTTGATAATACACTTGCAGAATTCAAACGTGTATATTGGGGTGTAGATCCAAACTATAAGACATCTTATACCACTGTGGCTGAGTGTGAAGGCCAATTTAATATGGCTACAACAGGAGACTTTAAGACTGGTCCCGATGTAAATAAACCTCAGTACTGCCTTGAGAATACATTCGATATTGCTCATATGATGCAAGGTCAGACAACAAGAGTATTGTTCTCTGCAATATACACTCCTAAAGATTTCAGTAAAAATGAAACATTCTACAAGATGGGTAATAACTCCCAATTGTGGAAAGAAACAAATGTGGTGGCTCAGATTAAGGCTAAGGCTATGGAGGTTCTTGGTGAGGCTGATCCTGACAATGTGGAAGTAATACTTACAGGTACAGATTTAGCAAAGGCTGGTATCCATCTTATTACAAAAGCGAATGTAAAGCATGGAGGAGCTGAGATTAAAGAGACTGAGGCTAATGCAATTAATACTAAACTTGGTTTCAAGGCAGCATCAGGAGCAGACCCTATGGTAGGTTTGTCAACATATGTAAAAGGAGTGTCTTATTACATCGCACGTATAAAGCACTTCAATGAACTTACACCGTGGAGTGCTGGCGATGAAACTTATAATAATCAAAATATTGATTGGCTTGGTCGTTATGGCGTTCTCCGCAACAACTGGTACGAACTTTCAGTAAACAGTGTTAGCGGTCCTGGTTATCCTGACATTCCTGAGGTTGAACCAACAGAACCAGACGACGAGAACAGCCAGTACATCAACGTTGAGGTTAAGATCCTTGACTGGGCAAAGCGCAGTCAGACTGTAGACCTCTAAACAGTAACTCAGCATTAAGGGTGGCGGAGTTCTCCGGTCTCCGCCCTCTTCAAAATCTTGCGTAAATAAAAAGTAATCATAATAATGGTATTGTTGAAAGCGGCGGATGTCGGAGAGTCTGCCGCTATATTAAGCATCAATATCAAAAAATATATTTTAAACTAATAACGGCAAACATTATGTTTCACGGACTGGTTAAATCTATATGCTCACTCCTCGCCTTTGCACCATTGCTGGCTTCGTGCTCGCTGATGCACGACGACCTTGAGCCATGCGACAATGGCGCTTACCTGCACTTCCGCTACGACTACAACACGCAGCGCGCCGACCTTTTCAACGACCATGTTGGAGGCGTTGTTGTCATGGTGTACGATAAGGACGGCAAGTTCCTCTTCCGTCAGGACGCTTTCAATACCAATAGCGACGCTCCTATCCGCCGTCACGACTTTGCCGTACATCTTAATCTGCAACCTGGCGAATACCAATTTCTCGCCATCGCAAAGCAGAAACGTTACGAGGACGCTCTGGCTACGCCTGGAGCCAAGTTCCGCATCCACAACCATGTGGAAGGCGAGGACATTACTGCCTTCAACACTATGCTCGACCGCAACGAGGCGGGCGATATTGACGAGGTGGATTGCTCGGCTCCACTCGATACGCTGTGGATAGGTCGCTCGCAACACCTTACTACCGTGTACGACCTTAAGGGAACCCACGACACCATATCCTTGGTGCGCGACACCAAGCAGCTCACTATCTCGCTGCATCAGATTGACGCACCCGAGAAAATCTCTGCCGACGACTTCGGCTACGAGGTAATAGCCGACAACGGCTTGATTAACTACGACAACTCTTTGGCAAGCGACTCTAAGCTTCGCTACACGCCTTTCCATACATGGACCACCGAGTTCCGCGACGAGACAGGAAACGTAAAAGAACGTACTGCCCATGCCGGACTGATGCTCTCGCGCCTGGTCTACTTCCCTCCCGAGGAGAACAACCGCAACGCCATGCTGCATATATATAATAAGGTGTCGGGCAAGACTATCGCCCTAATCAACCTGCCAGACATTCTGCAGCAGGGACGCGACGCTTATGCCTCGCAACACTACGGCATTCAGGAATATCTCGACCGAGAATACGACTACCGCCTCGACTTCTTCCTCATCGGCTCCGAGTGGCAGTATATAAACCTGTCGGTGGGAATACTCGACTGGGCAAAACGCATTCAGAGGGTGGACCTCTAAACGATGCCTCCACCAAACACTATTAATCCAAATTAATAACAACAAACAATGAAACGACTTGCAGACATACTCCTTTCTGTAGCTGCCCTGTTGTTGCTGGCAGCATGTACTGATGATGCCGACGTATACAACACCCCAGCACCGTCTGAGGGCAATCTGTGTGTCTATGTACCAGTTACTCGCGAGGGCGATGAGGTTACGAGCAGTCTCGACCCAAGCAACCCTACATACAATGCCTCTGTAGAAGAGTGCACAATCAACGACCTGCACCTTTATGCCTTCCCCGTAGATGGCAACGGAACATTCCTTTCGCAGGAGTTGCTTGCGCCCGAGGCTAATGAGATGCTAAACGAGCAGGTGGCTCGTTATCAGCTGCAAATCAAGCCGGGCAAATACCACGTGTATGTGGTGGCAAACATGGAGGATGTGCTCGCTGATAAGACCATCAATACCGAGGACGACTTGAAGGGCATTGTGTTGTCTTATGCTCCAATGTCTAAGACCGGAATGCCCGTGGCAGGCAAAATCCCTATGATTTACGAGCCTAAGGAAGTCGATGGAACAACAAAAAACGTCGTCATAAATAATTCGGACAAGACACCTCAGACCGTGATGGCAAACTTGCGTTTCACCTGTGTAAAGGTGTGCCTTAATCTTGTGTACGACCCTAATGCCGCAGGCGTTAGTTCGGCACTTAAGGCAAACGGAATGATTATTAATGATGTTAAAGCCGAGCGTCTCTCTCCATCGACAAATCTGTTGTGGAACGGAAAGTTTAGTAACCCAAGCTTGGATGCAAGCAGCACTTATGCCGAGGGCTTTGAGTCGTCATTGTATGAACATGCTTCTGCTACAGGAGTCTACTACAGCGATTGGGAAGAGGATCTTACACATGTAAACGACAACAACAATAACATCATAACGCCAAAGAGCGCGGTAACCTCTTCGCCTGTAAACAATATGGATAAGTGGCTCTTCCGTGCCACCTATTATCTGCCCGAACGCTACGTGGCTAAGGCTGTGCAGCAGTCGGCATTGAAGATAGGTGGTGCTGTAGGTGGTTCTGCCATCAAGAACAGCTACAACATCAACCTTGGTCATCGTAAGGACGAGTCCTCAACATCTGAAGTTCCAACTTTCCCACGCGGCACATACTACGAGATTGTAGGACGCATAAAGAGTCTGGGCAACATCGACCTCGATTGTGTGGTAGGTGTAAAGGATTGGGAACCAGCTGAGGTGGATGCTGACTTTACACATACTACGCTTTGGGTGTCGACGACAAGTACCAAAGTAACATCCTTGCAAAATGCTATTATTGACTACAAAACAAATGCCGATGCAAGCAACATTAAGTTTGGATGCGACGACGTAGTAGAGAAGGACGGAGGGGGCAAGTTGCCTATTGTTGTTATGTCGCAGCACGATCCAACCAAACAGCGTGTAACATTCAGTGTAAATCCTGCCCTTTCGATTGCCGACTTTACGGCTGCTCATGTTCCGCTTACAGGCACGGCTAAGGTGTGGATAAAGGCAAACAACTTGAAGAAATATCTTAATGTAGAATACAACGTTGAACCATACTTCAAGGTGGACCCAGTGGATATTGTAATACAGTATGATACTAAAAATACGCCCGAATTGACAAAGGTGGTGAAGTTCACTACCAACCTTGTTGGCATTCAGTTCCCTGATGGCTGGACGGTTTTGGGTGGCGGACATGATGTTTCGTATGCTCAGTCGACAATAAACATCAAGTGTGAAAACACCAATAAGGCAGATGGCACATTCACAATTTTTGCAAAAACCGACCCTCAGACAACAACCACACATACGTTTACTGTAAAGTCGATAGGTGTAGACGGTACAAACAAACCCATTGAGCAGCAGATACGTGTGACGGTGCGTCCGCCAGTAGGTCCTTATCGTATCTATATGCGAGCCATAAACGACTTGGCGTGGACTAAAGACGCAAGTAACCTTGACGAATTCCAGCATTCTAATATGCTTGATGAAGAAGAAGCCTACAATGATCCTAAAGGAAACAACAACTGGCGAGATGGATGGTGGGTGCAAGAAGGTGCTGACTGGAGTAAAGACCGTTCGTCGCACGTGGACTATCACAAGGTCTACATCTACACACAGATAGGTGAGACAAAGTCTGATGGTACAAAGGACGAGAATACGGCAGAATGGTATTTCACCGGAGGGTGGCCAGGTAGCTCGATGGAGGCTGACAATAACAACCCTGGTTGGTACTATTTCAGTATAGCGCATGATGCTAAGTCTGAATCTAACAACGGTAAGGGAGATGCAAAAACTACTGCTGAAAAGACGATAAAGCCAGGACAGACCCTGCTGATTTTCAGCAATGGTACATACACCAGTACGGGCTACCAGCCGCATCGTTTCACTCATCACAACGACCCTGGAATAACACTCTTCAACTATGAGGATCGTGAAGGTTGGTATCTGTACGACCCTTTGTCGGATCCTTACTACAGAGTATATGATAAGAAACCTACCGTTGTAGACGTAGAATATACCATATACACCAAGAACAAAAAAATAACTGCTTGGTATTCTAGATTTGGAGTAAACAGTGGAGATGGTAAAGGAAAATTTACAATGTGGTGCAATAACAACAATGTTCCTAACCAATTTGAGTGCAGTGATAAGGAATACAAGGACAGCAATGGCAATACCTGGTACAAGACCATACTCCACCTCAAAGCCCCATTAGGAGAGTATGATAAGATTCTGAAGCTTAAGGTAAATGGTGATGAGATTCATACTACACTGTTCGACGGTGATAACTATCCCTCAACCAAGATGCACGGCAAGCGTTATGTTGTGGAAGGCAGTTTCGATTCGGACACAAAGACATGGAGTCAGGGAGCTCCCTTTTAAAAAGTAACAATTAAAAGAAAACAATATGTATATCAAGAAATTGACAATTTGGCTCTTCATGCTCTTGTCTGTGGTGTTGGCTGCTTGCAGCGACATCAGAGACATTGTAGGAGGCGACACGCAAGACTTGCCGTCCGATGGAGTTGTGCTGACTCTTAAGTTGCCTAATTTCACCAAGAATACAGTGGCGACAAGAGCAAATGAGCAGCAAATCAAAAGCCTCTGCGTATTGTGCTACGATGCAGAAGACAAGTATCTCGGCATGAGCAATATCACGAGTTCGGACATCACGTCTAATGGCGGCGACTCTTATGATGTTAAGGTGAAGGCTGAGCCCGGAACAGCCACGCTACATATTGTAGCCAACACCGACATAACAGATAGCGACGCCAAGGATGCTGAGGGCAAGAACAACCTGTACAACGCAACACGCGAGGGCAACCTCAACCTCAGCACTCCCGTTTGTTGGGGAAGCGTAAAGGTGGACTCCCTGCTTAGTGGCAGCACCAAAGTGTGGTTGTTCCGACAGTTTGCCAAGGCGTCTGTTACAAAGGATAGTAAGCTGACCAACTTCGAGATTACTGGTTTCAAGCTCATCAATACGGCTAAGAGGGGCACAATAGCCACAAAGTCGTATACCGATGTGGCTCTGGATTCGGTAGATTACACGAATGAGAAAGACTATAGTATTGGCGAGCATCCTTTCTACGAAACTCCAGCTGACACGGCTTTCATGATAATCAAGGCAAAGTATAATAATGGACCAGAGACTTATTATAAGGTGGCGTTCCAAACAAAAAATTCGGACGGCACTTTTACTCCGATGGCTCTTCTGCGCAACCATCATTATCAGGTGAAGGTCATGGCTGTAAATCATGCAGGCTATTCGTCAGCAGAAGAAGCTGAAGCAGAAACTAATCTGCCAGAGAACAGACTCACTGTAGAAGTGGTTGACGACAATCCGCCTATTGTGGACATGATAGCATGTAAGGACTACGAACTTGGTGTGTGTGGCAAGCAGACTGTATTGGGTAAGGAAAAGACGGCTACAATTACGTTTGTAACAACCAAGAAGCACCCTGAAGATTTTAGCGTAGTTTCGAACAACCCTGATTGGATTTCAGTTCCCACTGATTATAAATCAAAAGCAAAGTATATTGTTTTGCCAACATCTGATAGACCCAACTCGTCAGCAGGCAGACTGTACACTATCGAACTTACTCTGACCGAGAACTACGAATCGGATGCGCATACTGGTATTGTGACAATAACATCAGGCGACTTGTCGCGCAGTGTAGAGATTACCCAGTTGGGCTACGACTTCCGTACTGATTCAACTAGAATTGTGCAGATACGAGGACTTGCAGGACTTTCGTCCGATGATGAAGCCAACTACTTCAGCTGGATGGACTCGAAGCTTCAGGGCATAAGTCCAGAGGAAAACCAAGGCAGAGTGCGCAACGACGGTCTTCATTTCTTTGTGGGCAACAATCCTGTTTACTATCTCATTCCGAAGCTTCAGGGCGACA
>ERZ1026888.1484-NODE-1484-length-10084-cov-21.408017_pt1 | contig 10084 bp, 6 predicted proteins | sample MGYA00380174_ERZ1026888 | MGnify/ENA primary metagenome ERZ1026888 (study PRJEB33269, sample SAMEA4719810) | human gut metagenome | biome: human-associated habitat; feature: organic feature; material: feces | place: Cameroon | collected 2013-10 ...
TATAAGTATGGTAATGCATAATATACCATAAAAGTATTTGCTCTAACCATAGAAGTATAAATTAACAATGAAGTAAACAACAACAAAGACACATTCATATATGTTGGACGATATATAGCATTAGAACAAATTCTATTGGAAATATTTCCAAATAGAAAAGAAATAAGTACAACCCCCCAAAGTCCTCCATCTGCATAGAAATATGAGAATAATGATATAAAAGCATTATATTCAATAGTTGGAGAAATCATTATAGTTTCTTCGAATTTTAGCATATAAAAAAAAACAAGATCGAGAATTGACTTTAATTCCTGTAAACCAATTAAAGAAAGAGGAAGCGAAATAATACGCAAAAAGCCATTGAAAGTTGCTATTCCCCAAAAAGGGGGTTGTCTTTTTATTGAATCTAATGCATTATCAGAACACGGAATACAGCCACAAAGATAAGAATATAATGACTGATTTAAACCTTCTCCTTTTGCACTTAATAAGAAATATAAAGCACCAAATATAATTAATATTATTACAAATAACTTTCCATTTCTCCTTATGATTGAAAAGAAACTATTGTAACTAAAAATAAAGATATACGTTAATGACATTGTTATCACCTCAACTATCATAAACTTGGAGCCCGTGCAAATATACCCTAACAATACCATCAGAAATGTTAAGAAGAAAATACTTTTTTCTTTTTGTCGTTGCAATAATAATATTACAGAATAAATAACAAAAACTATAATCAAAGGACGAGCAACAAAAGTATATATTATTTCACCAATAAAATTCAAGCCTAAAACATTATTTTCAATAATATCAGACTTTAAATCTCCGACTCCACCACTTAACCAGATAGGTATTGCTAATATTGCTTTCTGAACTAATACAAAAATACTCAGTAATGATAATAATTTCAATATCCGAACACGCCATTTATATTTAGAATCTTGTAAACAACAACGTATTTTACTACCTTCTTTATAAGTCACATACCCTACAAAGTAAAATAAAATACCAAGAGTATACATTAATAATGTTTCTGATTTTACGTCATAGATATCATAAAACCTAAAAGAATACAAAAAACAAATGAGAAACCATAAGCCACAAAAAATAGTAAGCAATGAATGTCTAAACTTACGACATTTATAACTAATCGCAAAAGTAATAAAGCTTATAATATTTAAGAGCATTTCCATAAACGTAAAAACTAACAAAAATTTTTCTCTATAATTTTTCTACCTCCTAATAATGCATAAACATATACTATAAATCTATGCAATAGTGAATTACTAAAAATGACTCCTTTCCACATAAATGAACAATATCTCTGATCTTTATCAAACAAATAATGCAATCCAAGCAACCAACAAATTTGTCCAAATGCCTTTTTATTAAGTTGGTACTGTTTTTCATTATTCTTTAAGATTTTTTCTAGCGCGAATATAGTCTTTGAGTGATTTGTACTCGCTGTGATACTTACGGGTTGAAAATACTGAAGAAGTGTATTTTCCTCCAAAAAGCAAAATGTATATTTCTGAGATAATCTAAGTACTAAATCCCAATCCTGATAACGTGGTAAGCTCTCATCAAATGGAACCTCTACAAAACACTCCTTATATCCCAATAAAGTACCAGTCGTTATAAAATTACAGTAAAGAAGTTCATTATATACTTCCTCTTGTGAACCCGGTTTTGTTTTAACAATTTCTTCAGATCCATCTTTTCTATATCTGATATAATCTGTAGCACAAAGCTGAGCATTAGTCTCACACAAACAACTAATCTGCTTTTCTATCTTATTTGGTAAAAAAGCATCATCGCTATCAAGAAAAGCCACATACTTACCTTTACTAAGTTGAACACCTCTATTTCTTGCTACACATGCTCCAGAATTTTTCTCTAAACAAATGTAGCGAACATTATTATTTTCAGAAAAAGCGTTTTCAATCACAACACGAGAATTGTCAGAAGAACAATCATCAACTACTATAACCTCAATATTTTTATATGTTTGATTAAGTACACTTTTAACGGCTCTAACTATTGTTTTTTCTCTGTTATATACAGGGATAACTACTGATACTAAATCTTTCACTTTCATCATTTTTCAATATATTTTCTCGTTATAATGCATTCATCATAACTCGATATTTAATACATAAATCTTTAAACAAATTACCAGTTCTAAAATTTAAAGAACATAGGAGGAATAATTTTGAATATATTTTTTTACGATAAAAAGCAACATGATTAATCAGTTTAAGATCTTGGTGCTCAATCTCATTTCTGTAAAACAACAACTGTTTTGCCATAGTTTCAAAATCATGTCCTAAATTTCCGTTGAATGCACGTCCCAATCTGAGTTTTATCAAAGAAATGCCAGTCTCTTTGTGACCACTCAAATTATTACCATGCTGTCTGTATAAAATATGACCTACAGGATCATAAACGACATTTCCTAAATAAGAACAAAGCGCATAAATCCAATTATCATGCAAAACTTGATTCTGCTCTATTTTGCAATAGGCTTCTAAAGCTTTATGATTAAAGACACACGTACATCCATAAGTAAATATCTGTACTAAAGTCTTGTTCTTATCAGTAAACACCTCTCCATTTTGATAAAAATCTCTCATATATGAAAGATTTTCATCAACCATTTTTAAATTAGAGAAGTACAAGTTAGGTCTAGAAGAATTCAATTTTTGCAGCTTACTTACAGCTACTTTAAGTTTATCATCCTCCCAAACATCATCTTGATCACAAAATGCATAATAATCTGTGGGCTCTTGATTTAATGCATACTTACACAGCTTGTTAAAACTTTCCTCAGCGCCACAATTAGCATCTTTTATAATTATTATATTTGAATGAGTACTTGCATAATCTGCCAAGATATTTATGGTATCATCTTTTGAACCATCATCTCTGATAACAATTTTCAAATATATACCCTGCTGAGTCAACAAACTGTCCATTTGCTCACGTATATACTTTTGCCCATTATATGTGGACATAAGAACTGTAACTGTTTTCATTTCTCTAATTTTCTAATATGCTAAATATTTTATCCAAAGCCTTTGAGGACTCTAAAATCAGCCCAAAGGTTTCCTCTACATCATCAACAGTAGAAGATTGGAACGTTGGAATTTTCTCAATGATATAAAAGCTTATATTGTCTCTAAGCCTTTGTAACTTCAATAGATTTGCCCCATTGAAAATATTCTCATAAAGATAAGCCATATCCCTTATGGAGCAAAGCGTACTCATCAGAGCATTCTGAATAGAATTAATTGACGTACCCTCCAGATAATCTTTTTTATCGTTAAACTTCGCCTGACATTTCACTACATTCTCCTTAAAGGATGCTATAATGGTTTTAACAAGCTCAGGACTGGTCAATATCGGATTCTCTTTGTTTTCTATCTCTTGAAGATTGCATAGAAGTGCCAAGTTCTGCGACAACATGTTCAGCAACGTGATGACTTCCGTGTGACATATCTCAGATTGATAATTCTTCACTTGTCGCTCCACTTCGCCTTTCTGCCCTTTGATTTTTTCCAAACTCTCGTCCATCCCTTCTTGAAATTTTGTTTTCTTTCGATCTAATTCGTCACTATACGAATCTAATTGCTCTCTTAAATTATTGCTTTGATTCATAGCCAGAACTATAGGAAGTATTGTGCATATTGCCGCAATAATAGAAAGCCAGATGGTAAGATTCAAATTCAGAGTTTCCTGAGCCTTATATACAGCTTTCTGTTGTCGCACAAAAGCCTCATCCCATTTATCAAACAAAGTGTCCAATCTTGCCTTCATTGCTTTAGTCACAAGAGTGTCATTTCGTACAGAATCTTGATACAAACGTACCTTTACCATGAACGAGGTATCTATTTGTTGGACTTCAGCCAAATTACTTGTAGTACAACTACCCACCCCTAAGACCATAGAGATACAGATTAATGCCACGAAAAATGTAGCCACATAATAATGCTTACTCATAAATAGGTACACTTATTTTAAAATACTTTGTATTTTCATCCAAACTTTCATACATTTGGACATTACGGAATTCTTCATATTCGATAATTCTATCAAATTTCCATTCTGTTGTACGTTCCTGTCTGTTTTTCCTATTCAATGTGGATGCCAGTTGCTCATCATGAGTAAAGAATATCACTTGAAATGGACTACCATTCAACATCTTATTCGCTTGACTCTCCAACAAATTGAAAAACTTAAAGAGCTGTCGCTTGTTCTTGTAATCATTTGCATAAAACACATCATCCAAGACCATAGGAAAAGAAAAATGCTCTCTTTGCATCATTACGAGATTGATGGCTGCCTGAATGGCTAGATAAAACAAACGGTAACGAAACGTATTGAAATACTTATGTACCGGTATTCCATTTACGGAAATAGTAATTTGCTCCTCGTCAATATGAGATATGTCAAACTCAAAATTTTCTTTGTCTGACAAAAATGTACCATAGAATAGATTTTGTATGAGCTTGCGGAAATCATCATTGATTATTTCCTTGACTACATACTTGATGTCCTCTCTCACTTGTTTACGCATATCTTCAAGTTGGTCAAGAAGAGTGTCAATACTTTCACTTGAGATTTCGTTAACAAAGGGTTGTTTTTGAGCAAATCTCCTAGCTCGAATATCGGAGCTTTTCTTGATGACATCCGTCAAGTCAAAGTGCGCATCGTCATCGGACAGAAGTATATTAAAACGAGCCTTATATTCGGAAATCATCTGATATATCTCGTCCCTCAGCTCTTGCCTCTTTTTATCCTTTCCCTCAAGAATATTCTTTGCAAACATCGTTTCCTGCTTCATGAAAGAAGAACCTTCGGCATCATCACCTTCCTTTGGAATCTTTGACTTTATATCATTCAGCTGCCTAACATAATCTGACAAAGCCGATATGGAGCCCACATATCTTGATAAACCAAAAGACAAACTTATTTTCGAAGCAATCACCTCAAGTGGCATTTCAAGATACTCCGCAGTATTCCAATTGACCTGTACATCATCCAAGAAGACTCGAAAGTGTTCTAGATTCGTTTTAATGTCATCAGACAACAATGTGGCTTTGTCTACCAATAAATTCCGCAAAGAAATTTGGTCGAAACTTCCATCACGGAAAAGTAGTTCTTTCAAATATCGTAGTGTAGCACAAGTCTTATCAAAAAGTCGAGCGTCCGATTGTCCAATTATAAAATTCACAAAATCCTTGTCAAGCCCCAATGCATACAAGAAGAAGGCATACCAATTCATACCGTCTTGGTCAATCTGTCGTGAACTTATATCAAAGCGAAAATTACTAGATTCCACTATGCTATTCTCAGAAAAGAAAAATCGACTTACATCTATGTTCGCTTTATTAAAAACATCGGAAGCTGTACTGATGTCACACCGTGGAGTTTTGAGGATAATATTCCGTCTTAGCGGTTCGTGGTATGAGGAGAACCATTCTTGGCTAATGCTACGATAAACCGCCTCACTTATTGTACCAGTACATACATATTCCATGGCATCAAACAGAGAACTCTTGCCTGAGCCATTGTCACCCAGAATGACATGGAATAAATTATGGGCATCACGATGTCGGTGATCAACAAATGACAATCCGAAATACTGTCCGTTGTCTGGCATACCGTACTTTCTGAAATTCTGAACCAGCAAGGCATGAAAAGTAAAATCCTTGAATCCAGAACTTCTCTCTGCTTCTTCATTTATAGAATCTATTTGGTCGAAGAAACCAAGCAAGGTCTTCTTTTCGGTAGCGGAAAGCCCATACTCCTCTTGCACCAGTTCCAAGGCTCCTCGGAGATTCTGAACAAAGTTGCCAGAATCTCCAAGTGCCAGTTTGATTAATCTTAATTGAAATGTATTCATACGAAAAACGTTAGTAACTCTAACAGACGCTCTTTCAAGCTATCAATAGAAATACTTTCTAGTTTTGAATAACTATCATTGTCTCTTATCCATTCAGATATAGAAACGCCATCTTTAAAACATATATGCATATCTGCCAAATTAGGCCACCTATCACCTATATCAGCAAGCGTAAAACGAGAAGAAGATACTTTAAATTTTACCTGGCTCCACACATTCAACACATAATATGCCACCATCAACTTGTCAAACCATCTTTGTGATTGCAAGCGATCTTGTAATGGAATCATCAACATCTCAAATGCCTCATTGATTATCTCAGATATATCTTTAGGCTCCACATGAGGGATAGAAAGATTAGGCTCTGGCATTCGTTGATACAACTGCATGAAAATGGACTCCATTTCTGAGAAATCGAAAGGTTCGCCAGAACGCAAAAGTCCTACTAAGGAAGAAAGATAGGTCTGTGCCCTGTCTTCCCAAAAAGTAGCTTCATACATGAGATAATTCAATGTCTCTCGCATATCAAAACGCTCAAAACCTCCCTCTCGCAACTGGTTGACATATTCTATATAAGAATCAAGCGTATTCTCATCATCCTCTGACATTGCCACCCCATGGGTCAACTCATGGGCATAAGTAGTATCAGCAAGACGCAAAAAAGAATCGTCTTCCAACATCAATACTTTATTGTCAATAGCAAATTCAATCAAGTCGACTTCAGAATCCTCCAAAGAAGCTTTTACTTGGTATCTATCGGCATAACCAACAGACAACTTGCGACCAAAGATGAGATTATCTCTCTCTTTACTATATTTCCCAATAATGGCGACCATGCCCAAGATTAGCAACATATCGTATAGAGGGATGATGTTTCCATTTCTCTTATCACAATAGGTCTGAAAAACATGCAAGACAGTTCGCAGAAGTTGGTCTTTGTCGTAATCCTCGTTTTCTCCCGACCTAAACAACCTGGTCCAATAATCGGAAGCGCTCGACTGATGACGCACATAATTAGGGACGATAGAGCCCCGATCTATGCGAGCATCTATGGCTTGGCTCACTTGTCGCTTGGTAGCAACACCTTGTGCAAAGTAATCTTGGTATCTTTGATACAAAGAAGCGTAGCTTTCGCCAAAACGCAAACGGTTGAAACTCTTCTCCAATGAGCGAGATGGCAATTCCACATACCAGTGCATGGCACTAAACTGATTGGAAATCATCTGGCTCAACGTGATGGTACGATGGTCTAGATTGTCCACATTTATCCAAAAGCGATAATCGCTCTCATAATTGAAAGGTATCATCGCCCCATCCATATTACAAGCTGGATATATAGCTATATCTTCTTGTGGATAGGATGCAAGGACTGCATTCAGCTGTTGAGCTACTTGCTTTCCTTCCATTTCACCCATCAACAATACCAAATCGGTTCCATCCACTTTAAAATCGGACAAAATTTCTCCCATCAACACCTGTTCTAAAGACTCCTTAACCTTTAAGAACTGAGTGAAAGACAAAAGATAATTCATCATCACCACAAGGCTCTTCCTCTTCTGATAATTATATTCCTCATCCTCAACACCCATATTGTATCTTTTGGAGGCAGCCTTTATATAACGCCATATTTTCTCCAAATGAGCATCAAACTTAGCGACACTCGAATCAACGTAAGCGTCTGTGACAACATAAGGGGACATGGAAACTATGCTGAGTCTACTGCCCTTCTTGAAAAATCTCAATTTGGCAAACTCAGGTTTTACTCCAGAAGGCAATGACCTATACAGATAATCCGTGAGATAGGTATATGAGGAATAACTTCGCTCCTGCTCTCGTGAATAGGTATGGGTACCATAATAGTATGTAGCATCCTGAGACAACTCTCGTTTATTTCTCTCAAGAATAGAAAAATGCTCTAACATAGAGTTCATTCTATTCTCATCTATCTCCCTATCCAACTCGATATAAAAAATCGGATACTCTATGTCATAAGACTTGCCCAATGTCAAGAACTTAGAGATAATGGCATCAATGAAGAAGTGCGTGTCTCGTTTCTCTATTCTCTGAGTAGAAACAAGTTTTGTCATAATGTCAGGATTTTCCAATGCACTAGAAGTCAAGACCAAAGGATTAGCTTGAACCTCATAATCAGAATTTCCCAACATACAGTTGGCTATAGACAACACTTTACTAAATGTAGTGCCATTATAAATAGCCTCGTCAACAACTGTACATACCTGATAATTGTCCATATCCACGAAAGGCAAAGCCAATTCGCTAACGACATGCAAAGAATCACTAGCCCCAAACTCTTGCTTGCACCATTCAAGCAACCGAGGAGCCTTGCGCGAAATGGCAAGACACAATCTGCCCTCTCCAGCTAAGCCTTGATACCAATCCTTGATTAGTTCGTTGAGAGCGGTATAGTCACGTCGAAAGCCCGACCTTATGAATTTGATGTTTCGAGTTTGAGATATAATGAAATTGTTACTAGCCATTTTCAATTACTTTTATAACGTTATAAAATATATAACGAACTAATAATTAGCTAAGTATATATACCAACATAAAAAGAAACAAAATTAAGGTTCTTTATGATTTTAATCCTGCCGCCCCCTGCAATAAAGGGCATTCTATTTCTTATGTCTTTTCTTCTCCTCTTTCATGGTAATTATCCTACCAGGATGCTCTGGATCCAAAATGGCAGCACCTCCATGTCTGAAATAATCCCATAGTACAATGAGCAAAGCTATTATCGCTAAGCCACCAAATAATACGAGTAATAAAAGCATACTTCTAAAATATAAATGTTTACTATTGCGTCTAAACTATATTTACTTTTCATCAAGCGCTCCATATTTTGAATGTTGCGACTTATACTCAGGTACTATCTCCTTCATTTTCCTAACGATAGCCATATCATCGTAAGTGAAAGAGAGTTTGTACAACTCTTCTTCGTTCTTACATGCCAAATCGTATGGGTATTCCCTAACCTTTGCCACCATTATCTTAGGATGGTGAGTAGGAATAGTAGCCTCCTTGTCATTGAGCACCTCCTCGAAGAGTTTCTCGCCATCACGGAGTCCTACGTACTTGATGTCGATGCCATCTACTCCCGAAAGAGCTATCATGCGCTTTGCCAAGTCGGCGATGCGGACAGGCTTGCCCATATCGAAGACGAAGATCTCGCCTCCCTTACCCATCGTTCCAGCCTCCAATACCAACTTGCAGGCTTCCGGGATGAGCATGAAGAAACGGATGATGTCTGGATGGGTAACAGTGATAGGACCGCCCATCGCAATCTGCTTCTTGAAGATTGGGATAACGGAACCGTTACTGCCCAAGACATTACCGAATCGGGTGGTTACGAACTGGGTAACGCCCTTTACCTCACCATCAACAATCGCCTTGTTCAATGCCTGGCAATAAATCTCGCAGATTCGCTTGCTGCAGCCCATCACGTTGGTTGGGTTCACAGCCTTATCGGTAGAGATCATCACAAACTTCTTGGTGCCATACTTCACAGCCATATCGGCTATCACGCGCGTACCATATATATTATTCTGCACTGCCTCTGATGGGTTGTCCTCCATCATCGGTACATGCTTGTAGGCTGCGGCATGGAATACGTAGTCTGGATGATACTTAGAGAAGATGCGCTCCATACGGGTGGCATTGGTGATGCTGGTTACGATGGTTTCGCATGGAATATCCGCATAGTTCTTGTTCATGAAGAGACGGACATCGTGCATTGGGGTCTCAGCCTCATCTACCAATACCAGATGTGCAGGCTTATAGATGGCAATCTGCTTCACCATCTCGGAACCGATACTTCCGGCTGCACCTGTAATAAGAATGGTGCGACCGCTGAGGAGTTTACCAATGGCATCCATATCTACCTCTATCTTCTCACGTGGAAGAAGGTCTTCGATATCTACCTCACGCATCATCTGATGGCGGAGGTTTGACTTGCCGTCCCAACTCTGTGCCTTTGGCATCATCATAATCTTGATACCTTCAGCAGTGAGTTTGTCAATCATATCCTGTTTCTCCAGGAACTTCTCTGTGACCAGTGGACTTACGAAGAGGGTCTTGACATTCATCTTGTGCATAACAGGCAAAACGGTTTCATCGTATGAATAGACTTCGCAACCCAGCAGGAATCTTCCTATC
>ERZ1026888.1487-NODE-1487-length-10080-cov-9.297556_pt1 | contig 10080 bp, 1 predicted proteins | sample MGYA00380174_ERZ1026888 | MGnify/ENA primary metagenome ERZ1026888 (study PRJEB33269, sample SAMEA4719810) | human gut metagenome | biome: human-associated habitat; feature: organic feature; material: feces | place: Cameroon | collected 2013-10 ...
AAAACAATCGTCATTGCGAGCCACGAAGTGGCGTGGCAATCCATAAATAATTAATTTAGGCACATTGAATTTGTTTTATGTTCTTTAAAGGAACTGGATTATTTCGCTAACGCTCAATATGACACTAAAACCTTTTAGCTTTTTAAGAAGCTACTATAAGAACTTTGCATATTAGATATTGCTTTTTCCATTGTACGGAATTTTGTTTCCAATTGTTCTCTATATTTATCAAGTGCAGTTTTTAAGCTTGTAATCTTTGTTGACATCTTTTTGATATTTTTATTAATAGAGTTTTCTGTAGATGCAATATAACCTGTTGTTTTCAATGTTGAGTCGACAATGTTTCCAACCTTCAAGAATACTCCAGAGTTTGTTGTCGTTCCAACAAGTAGTTGTTTAACTGCATCAGAGTCTTTTTCAAGTGCTTGCATGAACTTATCTTTATCAATTAACAATTTAGTAACATCTGTAGAAATACTATCTTTAGCCGCACCTGTAGAAATACCTATTGCAGCCAAGTTTCTATAAGTAGTAGTACCGCCAACAGATTGCGTCATTAGTCGTTTAAGTTGGTTTTTCATCATGCTGAACATTGTATCGTGTTCAAATGAACCACCTTTACCGAGTTCTTTTTCTAGCCCTTCCATAAGGGTATTATATGAATCAATGATATCGTTTACAGCGTTGTATATACCTTCGTTATCTTGTTCAACTTTTATAGTAACTGTTTCACCTGCAGAAACACCTTTGAGGTTAATAGTTAAGCCTTTGATTTTAGAAATATCACTCGTAATAGTGTTTGAGGTTGAGGTTACAGTAGTACCGTTAATTTTTACAATAGCATTTTGACCTAAAGTTTGTCTTTCTGTAACAAGAGTTTCTTTGCCTGCTACAGATTCAGTAAATCCCATAATTTTAGTAAAGTTACTTGTTCCAGACTCAATATTGATAAGTGATTCCCCACTCAAAGTAGATTGGACAACAAGAGTTCCAGATAAAGTATCCCAGTATGCAGAAGCATAAGATTTGTCAGATTTGTTTATTTGGTTTATTAAAGAGTTTAATGTTGTTGTGCCATCAATAGTGAAAGTTGCATCACCAAGGGTAAATGTACCTTCTGTAATGTCACCGTTTTTGAACAAGCCAGCAGTAGTTATAAGTGAATTTCCATTAACTTTGTATAATGCACGAGAACCAGCAACTCTTTCAGGAGTTTGTTGTTTAAGGTTGGCAATAGTGGCAAAGTTAGTTGTATCATTAGAAGCACCAACAACAAGAGAATGGTCACCAACAACTTCGATACCTATAATACCTGTGTTTTTGTCTGCAGGATTAGTGACAATATTTCCGTCAGTATCAACAAAACCGGCTCTTACAGTAACACCTGTTTTTGCTGCGACTTGAGAAACTATTCTTGAGAATACATCTGAGAACTTGTCTGTTTCGTTTACTTGAACCTCAGCTTTTACTCCGTCAACAAATATACTCATCTTACCACTTGTAACATTAACGGTAGAAAGCAAAGTATCTTTGTCAGCATAGTTTGCAACAGAATAAGTAACATCTTCTTGATAAGTCAATGCTCGACTGCTTGTAGAATAAGTGCTAACTTGTTTTGTAGTTAATCCAAGAGTGTCACTTATTCCTGAAGAACCACCAGTAAACTTGATACCGTCAACGGAGTTGTCAAATTTAATTACCCCGTTGTCAAGGACTGCGTGTACACCTTCTGCTTCCATTTTATCTAGGAAAGATTTTATTGTATCTGTTGCAGAAATATTTACGATATGTTGTGTTTTATCATCACCTGTTCCAAGTTCGAATATCAATGAACCAACAGCAGTTTTGCCGTTTTTGTCAAGTGATGTTAGGAGCATATCTTCTGTCAATAAGCCTGATGTAGCGCCAGCTTGCCAGTATTCAACATGCCCGTTATAATCGCCCATATTAACTACATTTAATCCAAGCTTAGTTACGGCATCACAAGTTCCGTCAGCGAGGTAAGTATCACCTTCAGAAGTTATAGTAAGCTTATTATCAGCGCCAATTGTACCAATCATACCGTATGGTTTGATTGCATTCTTAAGCTGTCCGATAGTTGTATCTGCATCTATTTGAATAGTTGCAGCGACTTGACCGTCTTTAATGATGTTCAAAGCTCCACTAGATGCACCTAAATCAGAAAGTTTTGTGTTATCATCGCAATTTTCAGTAGTTTTAAATGTTAATGGGCTAGAAGTATAGCCAGTAGCCCTGTTTGTATAAGTTCCACCCTTAGTAAGGTAAGTTCCTAGTTCACCACCTAGTGTAAAGGTATGGTCGTTGTTTTTGAATGATATTTTGCCATCAGCATCAATAGTTGAATCTATGCCGTACGTTGCAAGTGTATCTATAATATCTTGCATAGTATCAGTTGCAAGGAAAGTGAAACTGTATGGTGTTGTGCCGTCAAGTATAAGCCTTACTACACCACCGTCAGCAAATCCCATAGATTCTACTGTATCTGTAGTTTTAAGAGCGTGAGAATAAGAGAGTTGTTTAGAGGTGTTTGTAACAACTGGAACATCAACCATAAGAGGGTCTGTGATGTATCCTTTGTCTGTGTTTACATATCCAGCAGTACCAGTAGTTAAGAATTTACCTAAATCACCTGAGAATACAAAAGAGTGTTCTGTGCTTGTTGCAGTAAACGCACCATTAGTTGCGTTGATTGAGCAATTAATACCCAAAGCTTGCAAAGAGTTCATAATATCTTGCATAGTGTCAGTTGCACCAAACGATATTGTTGTAGGAGTTGAACCATCAAGTAATAGGTTTAGGTCAGCACCATCTTTGAATCCCATTTGAGCAAGAGTTGTGCCTGATGATAGTTTTGCAGTTGTTTTAGTGAAGGCAGGGAGTTTAAACTTAGATATCATGTTAGATGAGCCGTCAGTTAAACTATATCCATCATTTGATGAGATTGTTACTTTGCCATCAGTCAAACTCATATCTACACCGTAAGATTTTAATGCAGCTTTTGTTTGATTAATAGTCATATTTTCATCAATATCAATAGTGTTGATTACGTTACCGTTCCTGTCGAGCAAGAATATTGAACCTGATGTAATACCGATATCTTTTAATATTGAGTTATTTGTGATGTTAGAAGTCGTATTGTATGACAAATCTTTTGATTTGTATTCTTTATCTAGTTGAGTGTATATAGGAGCATTACCTTGTAGCGCTCTGCCTATATCACCAGAGAATACGAATGTTTTGTCATTAGACGTTGCAGAGAAAACTCCTGTGTTGCTTATAGTTGCATTGATACCTAGATTTGCTAAATCATTTATTACATTTTGCACAGTATCATCTGCGTTGTAGTTTAGGTTGATAACATTACCATCAAGAGTAAGACGTAGAGTTCCGCCTTCGTGACCACCTAACAAATCCGCAATAGTTGTATCAGCTTTTAATGGAGTTGTAGAGGTGTTGTATGTAAGCGGATTACTTTCGTATCCGATATCTTGATTAACGTATGTGCCACCTTGTGTTAAATAAGAAGCAACTTCTCCTGATAGCACAAACGAGTGTGAATTGCTTGTTGCAGAGAAAGTGTTACCCGTAGTACCTGTTACTATAGAGGCATCAATACCGAAAGAACCTAGAGCAGTTATAATATCGTCTACAGTGTTGTTTGCACCAAAAGATAGATTCATTGTAGTTGTTCCATCAAGAACAACTGTCATCGTGCTTCCGTTGTTGAATCCCATTTCTGCAAGAGTTGTAGAACCTGTGAGATTTTCCGTTGTATCTGTCCAAGTATCGAGTTTGAATTGGGTTACAAGGTTTGATGTCCCGTCAGCCAATCTGTTGCCGTTTGTTGACGATACAGAAATCTTTTTGTTGGTAGAATCTATTGTCAGAGTAAAACCGTACGCAGATAAAGCAGACGCAAATTGAGTTAGAGTCTTGGTGTTATCTACATCAAAGTTTGTAACAAGGTTCCCGTCTTTGTCTGTGATTTGAATATTACCTGATGATACACCAAAGGCATCAAGCGTAATCCCACCGGTCACACCGAGTTGATTCATAACGGATAATTGACCTGATGAGTACTTGTTGTCTGCATAAGTGGTTGTTCCACTTGAACCTAATAATGCTCTGCCGACATCACCCGATAATGTAACTTGGTTTGAAGAGGTTGCAGTGAATACACCTGAACTGCTTACAGAGGCGTTGATACCGTAGCTTGCGAGTTCCAAGAGGACATCACCGATAGTAGAATCTGCACTGTAAGACAATGTTATTTGAGCAACATTTTGTATTAAGAGATTAAGTGTGCCACCTTCATTTGTACCTAACAAATCTCCAACACGTGTTGCGTTTGTTATCGCAGATGTACCAGTTGAGTAGTACAATTTGTCGTTGGTGTTGTGAGTTTCGTATGTGTTTGTTTCTGTGATAGAATCACCAAATAGAGTTGTTGCAAGCTTTCCATTAACAGAAATGTTTTTGGTGGTGTTAGCAGAGATTTTGAATTGAGCGTTTTCAAAAGTTGCATTAACCCCTGATAACCCGTTTAGGTAATCAAGCACATCTTGAATCTTTGCATTTGAATCAAATGTGTTAGTTGATTCTACTCCATCAATGTTTACTGTTATTGTCCTATCATCAGCTGAACTTAGTCCAAGTTTTGCTAAAGTAGTATTTGTGTTTATTCCACGATATATGTATGGGTTGTTACCTGTGAGTTTTGGTAGTCCGTTTCCTTCGGCATTTATTTGAGCCAAAGAATACCCAATAGCCCCGCCTTGGTTTGCGTATCCAGCACCATTGTTCACAGTTCCTGATTCGGTATTATACACACAGTTAGAGATTTTGTTAGGGGTAGTAAAACCGACAAATCCACCTATACTAGCAGTGTCACCTTCATACGCAGTTTCAACTTTTCCTGTTGCGTAAGCCTTTGTTATTGTACTATCATTTCCTCCAACAAATCCTCCGACTGAATTGTTATGTGTGCTGGTAGATTTGACATTTCCCATTGAGTAACAATTATTGATAGAAGAACTAGCTATTATATCTCCAACGAATCCGCCAATCATACCATAAGTGCTTTGAGTTATATTCCCCAATGAGTATGAGTTAGAGATTGATGATCTAAAGGAGTATCCAGCTAAACCACCAGTATGTGCCATAGTCTCTGAATTGCCACCTACGTTTATATCAATAGATGAAAAACAATTATTTATAGACGAATCACCAAAACTACCTACAAGTCCACCTACAGAAGATGAGGTTTTAACATTCATATTATGATTGATACTACCGCCTGAAACGTAACAGTTTTCAATTGTTGAATTATTTGCATTTCCTATAAGGGCTCCAACTCTGCTAGCATAACTTTGATTGCTTATTGTAACATTTGATAGTCCAAGGTCTTTTATTGTCGCACCGTCAGTATAACCAAATAGTCCCAAAGATTCGAAACTTCCAGTATTGCTTACTTCATAACTAAGGTTTTTGATTTCGTACCCGTTACCTAAGAATGTTCCTTTGAAAGCTGTAGAACTATTTTTTCCGATTATACAAGTTTCTGATAGGGCTGTACCTAAAATAGACATATCTATATCGTTTGCCATTACAAAAGTAACACCAGTTGTATCTTTCCCTGAGTTTACAAGAGATGCTAATCTAGTGATATCATCAAAATCTGACAAATAGTATGTTTTGCCTGCAGTGAACGAAGATACATCTTTTACTCTTTGTCCACCTTCAGGTATTGTTTGGTCGGTTACTTGTCCGATAAATTTGGAGTTCTCTTTGATTTGGATAGCGTTACCTACAAGTGCTTTGCCTGAAACTGTAGAGGTTGTTGTCATACCAATAGCTGATGCCAAATCTCCACTGACATAGCCGTTGTCTATTGATACAACACCGTTTTCTACTTTTGCATAATTAACACCTGTTGTACCATAATAACTGTTCATCTTGGTATTTACAGATGCCAGCCATTGGTCTATTGTAGCCGTACCTGTAGCGCCGTCTGTTGTGGTTGAGGCAATAACATTACCGTAGTTGTCATATATTGCATAAGAACGGTTGCTTGCCGAAACTCCCAAATCAGTACCGATTGTCGTTGAGCCTTCTATCAAGAAGGATTGGTTCAAAGTGATAGCAGAATTTGATGACATAGAGGTGCTTTGGCCTGTAGTCGTCAAACCGAGTTTGTTAGCCAAGCCGCCGTATAGAGTAACACCTGTCACATCAATCGAACCGTCATCGTTGATGGTCATTGTGCCACCTGCTTTTTTGATTTGATATGCAACAGTACTCAAGATATCAGTTTCATTAAATGTTTTCTTTGTACCATTGATATACAATACATTTGAGCCTGTTGTACCCATTAGTATAGGATTATTACCTGATTCAAAGAACCAGCCGTTATCAGTAGTAAATCCATACTGAGCCATTTTACTGCTATTTCGTAAATCTGATGTTGTTACTTTGGCGCAGTTTGTAAAAGTATCAGCATGACTTCCGGAAGACTCTCCACCGGTTCCTGAACCCGTATAAACACAATTAGTAAATACTGAACCTGCTGTACTCCAATAGGGTTGTCCACCAAAAAGTGTACCGGAGCCTACGGCATAACAATTATCAACAACACCACCACTACCGGCACCTATTAAAATACCATTTAACGAGCCACCTGTAACAGAACTTACAGCATAACAGTTTGAAACATTTCCATTAAACCCGACTTGTCCGATTAAACCACCTTTACCCATAGCTGAGCCACTAACAGTAGCTGTAGAATATGAACCTGTAACAGTTGATGAGTTCATGTTCCCTACAAGTCCACCGATGAATGAGCCATTTCCCGAAACAGAACCTGATGACCAACAGTTCTTAACTGTCATATTGTTAGCTTGACCAACCAAAATACCTGTTTGTTGTCTGCCTGCAACAGTAGCACTTGATACACCCAAGTTTTTTATTATGCCACCTGTAACACTGCCAAACAAGCCTAATCTATCAACAGATGTGTTTGATATTTTTAGGTTTTTGATTTGATAACCTTGACCGTCAAATGTTCCACCAAAAGCATTAGCTTCAGTCGCACTGATTGGCGTAAAATTGGAAACAGATGCCATATCGATATCGTTGTCCAATACAAATCTGACGCCTGCAGTATTGGCTCCGGCGTTGGTCAATTCTGCCAACTTTTTCATATCATCAACAGTCGAAACATGATATGTTTTACCTGTTGAAAAATCTGATACATCAGAAACATATACAACCTGTTCTGTACCACTATTGAGGTACCTCAACTGAGTACCTGATGTCGCAACAGAGACCGAAACTGGTTTTAGTGATGATGAACTTGTTGAGGTTGTTGAAGCCGTATAAGTCAAATTGCCTGAGGTTATTTCTGTGCCTGTTTGTGTAGCTTGCAAGCCTAAAAGGTTTACAACTGTACCTGACAAATTAACTCCTGATACTGTGACAACCCCGTCTTTTATCTCAGCAGTACCCCCAGCAGCAGCTATATCAGAGAATACTGTGCTTAATGTGGCTGTTTTGTTATAAGTCTTTGCAGTACCTCCATTAATAGAAAGGGTTGTATTACCTGTTGCACCCAAGTCCGCAAGGGTATTGGTTGTTGTAGCAAGGTTTTCTACTCCACCAACAGTAATCGCTCTATTACTTGTCATTGATGTTGCACTACCAACACTTGCCAAACCTAATGCAGTTACAAGTGTTCCGCTCAATGTAACCCCCGAAACAGAGATTGTATTGTCATCATTGATAGTAAATGTTCCACCTGCAGTTTCTATTGCAGTTTTGATCTCATTGAGAGTTGTTGTGGGATCATAATCAACAGCTATACCACCATTGAGACTCAAAGTGTAAGTTGTTGTAGACGCAGTCAAAACTAATAGTGGGTCACTTAAATTAAGTGGTTGCTTTTGCGTTTTATTAACAGCACTAGAACTTGTAGAAGATGAATTAGTTACAACAGACAACGCTCCTGATGTGACAGATGTTCCTTTTGTTGTTGCAGAGAATCCCAACAATGCAGGTAATGTTCCTGTCAAAGTAACGCCCGAAACTTTCATTGTTCCGTCTTTTAGTTCGACTGTTCCACCAGCATCTGTAATATCTTTTATAACATCAGAAAGTTTTGCAGTTTTTTCATATTCTTTCGTAGTACCACCATTGATAGTCAAGTTTTGTTTGTCTGTTGCTCCCAATTTGGCTAGAGTTGTATCAACGGTTGCGTTTTCTTGATGAGTTTCTGTCGTTGAAGTCATACCAAGTTTTGTCGCAACATTACCTGTTATATAACCGTCATTGAGCACTATTTGTTGAGTATCAGCATTGAATGTTGCATCTAAACCTTTTGTTTTTAACTGAGCAACAAATTCATCTATAGTCAAACCTGCAACATTATTCAAAGACCCTGTTATTGCAGTACCGTCTGATTTATATGCAGTATAAGTATCGGTATTGGTCAGACCCAAGTCTGACAACTTTGTACTACCTGTTGCCTTGTAGGTAACTGTATGAGCGTTGCTTGTCAATGTCGTACCACTCTTGTCTGCAACCAAGCCCAACGCATCTAACAATGTACCTGAAACAGTTTTGCCATTAGTATCTACAGTTATAATTCCGTTTTCGTCAACTGACATGTCGATACCTGATGTCGCAAGAGTGTTTTTTAAAGATTGTAATGTTGTAGTATCAGCAATATTTGTTGCTGTACCATTATTGATTTTTAAAGTTTTATTACCTGTGATACCCAAATTTTTTAGTGTAGTTGAATAATCTGCAACATTGGTTTTTTGCCATGTAAGAGCGTTACTCTTCATAACAGTACGTTCTTTGACATCACCAAGATTAAGAACGTCTTTGAGGTTAGAACCTCCTGCTACAGATTCAATTACACAACCTCTGATTGAGATATTGCCTTGATTGTCTATTGTTGCATCAGCACCATAATTTGTTTTTAAAACATTTAAAAAGTCATTAATTGTGTTGATATTGACTTTTGTACCACCTGTTTTTTGTATTGTATAATTTGTTCCACTCTTTTGGACATTATGTTCAGCTCCGTTAATATTAATTTTACCTGCGGTTAAGCCCAAATCAGAGAACTTAGTATCTTTATTTGCATAAACAATAGAACCTGAAGTTATACCTGAAATTTGGGTGTTTTGTAATCCAAGAGCAGTTTTTAATCCTGTTGTACCGTCATTGATATCGCTAATTTTAGCACCAACTGTAAATCTGCATTTTTTTGAATCAAAAGATGCAACAACTCCAGCATTAGAAAATTTTCCAATCAAATCTTTTATTGTATCTTTTTCTGAAATTGTGAAGGATTGATTATTGACTGTAATAGTACCAGATTTTGCCCCTAAATCGCCTAATGTTGTGTCTAATGTGGCATTTTTTGTTTCGGTTTTGGTATATCCACTTGTTGCTTTTGTTGATGTTGCTAATTGTTCCACCAAAACATCATACGTCTGACGTGCGGCATCTGTTGTTGCCGTTGCAGTCAAGATGTTTGTATTAGAACTTGTTGCAAGGTTTTGCATAAACAAGTCTAATGATGCAATACCAAACTGTGAATCTGTTATTTTTTGTAAACAGGTTTGGAAACTGCTAAAGAAAGATTTGATATTGTTTACAACACTCAATAATTTTTGTTGTGCTTCTTGTTGGGCTTGCAAACTCGTAATAGTCGTTTGTTTGACCGATACAAGTGCATCTACCCAAGAGCTTGTATCCAACCCTGAACCTGATAATCCGCTAAAAGTGATAGTCGCCATTATGCCACCAACCTTTCAGAATTATACCAGATTACTTTGCTATCGTTCGTAATGACAGATAAATTACTATACACAACACAATACGCACTATGTCTTACGCATAGAGCTTTTTTCTCCATAAATTTAGATTTTCCTTGGCAATCGCCTAAGTAACGGTTTTTCAATTAAAAGGCTCCGTTTTTAATTAAAATCTCTAATCATCCTGATAGTTGCATGCTATATAATTATTATATAATATGACCACATCTTTTTCAAT
>ERZ1026888.1489-NODE-1489-length-10074-cov-15.549157_pt1 | contig 10074 bp, 11 predicted proteins | sample MGYA00380174_ERZ1026888 | MGnify/ENA primary metagenome ERZ1026888 (study PRJEB33269, sample SAMEA4719810) | human gut metagenome | biome: human-associated habitat; feature: organic feature; material: feces | place: Cameroon | collected 2013-10 ...
ATTTGGGAATCTTCTTTGGAGATTCGCGATTACTTCAGATGCTTTCATAATCTTTTTATCTTTTATTGTGTTTAAATCTATTTTTCCTATTTCTGTTTGCAAAGATATAGTTTTTTCTTGGAATAACCAACAAAAAGATAGAAAAAATAAAGAAAAAGTAGAAAAAAGTCACTTTTTTAACTTTTCGTAAAGGTTAATGTAGTATAATTGTGTACGTACACCTTATTATATATAGAAAAAACTGTTATCATGAATAGGGAAAGAATGACATCTGGGATGGAAGATAAGAACAACAAAAATCCCAATAAGCAGTTGCGAGCCATACTCGTAATCGCCTATCGGGATTTCATTTTAATGTTGAATGTGATTTTGTATTTTACAGTGCTTCATCGTCAGGTCGCTGAAGGGCTGGCTGCTTTATCTTGGGAAGGTGCTTCTTCCTTCTAAGCCATGCTGCCTTTCGCTTCTCGTAGTCCTCGCGATGTCGCTCAAGAAAATTGTCTGCCATGTCGTCTGATTATTCTTCCTTAAACTTACTATAGATTACCTTGATCTTGATAGGGCTGTTCTGCTTCGTACCCTTCTGGAGGCGGGTAGAGGTAAGTGCCATGTCGTGATTGATCTTGGTGATTACAGTAGCGTTGTTCAGTGTGCTGGTTGTTACCGTTACCGGTACCAGTACCACCTTGTTCCAGTTGTCGCTCGTGCCCTTGTTCTTGTACATCACAGAGATGAGGTTACTGATGTTGTTGAATGTAAAGGCATTGTTCACGGTAGAACCGGTCTTGCTGTAGCTGGCTGTATACGAGGTACGGTTGTCTGTAATCTTGTTCTTCTCGAAGAAACTGTTCAGACTATCTTTCTGTACCATCAGGATGGTAGAAGGCACATCAAACTGATATTTGTTGTTGTTATCAGTATTGTTGAGCCTTGGGAACGAGATGGTAGCTGTGTTGAGCGTATCTTTCTCATGTCCCTTCATGATTTCCTCTACTGGCAGGGTGACTTCGGTGAAGATTCCTGCAGGTGATTTGATGTAAGTGCAGGACTCCTCTGCTGCCAACTGTGCAAGCTTGCTGGCATCATTGGTAATCTTGTTCAGCTGCAATACCTCCTCGGTTCCATCGAAGCGATGATAGCCATGACCTACGGCTGTACTGTCTGTAACGCCATCAGAAGCCTTGATCTGCTTCTTGCGGGTCCAATAGAACTGAAGCTCGGTGTTCCAGATGTTAGCCACGTTGCCTACACCGCCCACGCTCTTGATGTAGAAGCCTGGGCATACGTTATGGATGAAGCGGTAGCTGGTCTCGAAATACTCAGGATGCTCATAATAGGTCTGCATGATGTAAGAACCGTAGTTCTTGTAGGTCTTGCCGTCCTTGGTATATGGCTTATTGAGATAAATCTTGAAGTTAGTTACATAATCGCTGAGCTGATAGGTGGCACTTGCCTGGAAATTGTCTTTGTTGACATATCCATCGGCAAAGGCATCAAAGTCGGAGAGATAGTTGGAGTTCTCCGGCATCGCCTTGGTCATCTCGTAAGCCGTCACCTTCATAGGGGCGAGGGTATCGCCGTATGTGCTCTTGTAAGAGACGAGCAGGTAGCAGGAGTCTGCTTCTATTCTGCCACCGTTGGCATTCTGGATATACTGCAGGGTGTCGATGTCGAAATTAGGAAGTACGCCAAACTGGCTCATGTAATCGCCCGAAACGTATGTACCCGTCTCCGGGTCCTTTACTTTTCCTATCAAGCCGGAGTTGCTTCTGTTGAGCACCGGACCTGCAACTAGAGAATTGGTAGCAACATCGAAAACAGCGTTAGAGATGTTGATGTTGTCTACATTGTTAGTGATGCTACCACCGATGTTCTCGGTGGTGTCATCACATGCAGCGAAAGTCATCGCTGCTATCATCATAACCGTAAATAATCTAAGAATTTTCATTATCCTTGATAAATTGTATACTAATACCTAAACTTTATTCCTCGTCTGGGCATACCTCGTTGATGAGCTTGGCATATGGTTCAGCAAAGTCATCGCCAGGGAAACGGAGTAAAGGCTTGTTCTTGTCTTCTGCATACTTGATGAGCTCTGCATTGACGCCTTCTGCTGCTTCTACCACGCCGTCGCTGTAGTCGATGGCCATTTTGGCGAGTTCAACGAAGTCGAAGTTGTCACCATATTCTGTGAGCTTGTCTGGTGTAGCTTCGCGGTACTCCACGCACTGCTTGAAGTTGTGACCCAATGAGCCCTTCAGTTCGCTAGGGTAGATAGCACAAATCACCTTTGAATCAGCAAATGAAGGTTCTTCAGCATATGCAGTCTTGATATAGAAAGGAACCACTGCGCTTACCCATCCTTGGCAAACGATGACATCTGGCTGCCAGCGCAGCTTCTTGACTGTTTCCAGTACGCCACGTGCGAAGAAGATGGCACGCTCACCATTGTCTGTGTATTCCATGCCCTTCTCGTCGGTACTCATCTGTCGACGGTTGAAGTAGTCGTCGTTATCTATGAAATAGATTTGCTGACGTGTTGTTGGTATAGATGCTACCTTGATGATCAGAGGGTGATCAGAATCATCAATGATAAGGTTCATACCAGACAGGCGGATCACCTCATGCAATTGTCCGCGACGCTCGTTGATTGTGCCCCATTTAGGCATAAAGGTGCGAATCTCAAAACCTGCTTCCTGCATCTTCTGAGGTAGTTCGCGTCCCATGATTGACATGTGAGTCTCGGCTACGTATGGGTCGACCTCCTGATTGATAAATAGTACTTTCTTTGCCATAAAACTTAAATTTTATTCTTACGAATTACGTGCAAAGGTACAAAAAAAAATCCAAATATTGGCATTTTTTCTTTTAAAAAGGGGTTTTTCGACGATTATTCGCTTTTTTTTAGGTTTTTTCTTTCTTATTTCAGAAAAAAGTTGTTATTTTGCACCCCGAAACAGAATTAAGAAGATGAAAGTATTCAATAAGATTGTTGACCTCCAGAACGAACTCTTCGATCGTCGCAAGGAGGGAAAGGAAATCGGCCTCGTGCCAACTATGGGCGCTCTTCATGAGGGTCATGCCTCTTTGGTGAAGCGCAGTGTAAAGGAAAACGGTGTTACTGTGGTGTCTGTTTTCCTGAATCCTACTCAGTTTAATGACAAGGGTGATCTGGAACGTTATCCTCGCACTCTTGATGCCGACTGCAAGCTCATCGAGGCTTGTGGTGCTGACTATGTTTTTGCTCCTTCTGTAGAGGAGATGTATCCCACCCCTGATACTCGCCACTTCGAGTTTCCTCCGGTTTCTACCGTGATGGAGGGTGCCAAGCGTCCAGGCCATTTCAATGGTGTTTGCCAGGTGGTAAGCCGCCTGTTCTATATCGTTCGTCCTACCCGTGCTTATTTCGGTGAGAAGGATTGGCAGCAGATTGCTGTCATCAAGCAGCTCGTGAAGTACATCAACAGCGATGTGCAGATTGTGGAGTGTCCTATCATCCGTGATGAGGATGGCTTGGCTAAGAGCAGCCGTAATACTTTGCTGGCTCCTGATGAGCGTGCCATTGCGCCAAACATCTATAAGGCTCTGAAGGAGAGTGTGGAGTATGCCAAGTCTCATACCGTACAGGAAACTCACGATAAGGTGGTTGCCGACATCAATGTTGTAGAGGGACTGGAGGTAGAGTATTTCCAGATTGTGGATGGCGACAGTCTGCAGGATGTCGCTTCATGGGAGGATAGCGCCTATGTGGTAGGTTGCATCACCGTTTATTGTGGTAAGACTCCTATCCGTCTCATCGACCATATCAAGTATAAGGGATAATTCCTCGATAGATTTCTTTATTAAGTTTAATCCGTAATAGATCAAGTAATAACAGAACAATGCAGATAGAAGTATTGAAGAGTAAGCTCCATTGTGTGACCGTAACTGAGGCTAACCTGAATTATATGGGCAGCATCACCATCGATGAGGATTTGATGGATGCGGCTAACCTGATAGCAGGCGAGAAAGTTCAGATTGTAGACAACAACAATGGTGAGCGCTTGGAGACCTATATTATCAAGGGTGAGCGTGGCAGCGGTTGTATCTGCCTGAACGGTGCTGCAGCCCGCAAGGTGCAGGTGGGTGATACCGTCATCATCATCGCTTATGCCCTGATGGATTTTGAGGAGGCTAAGACCTTCAAGCCTACCGTGGTTTTCCCAAAAGAGGGAAACAAGGTTTAAATATCGTATGGATGATATAGTATCGTATAATGATTGGTTATCTCCTATGATGAGAAATGAATATGCGTTCCTGTGGATAGATGAATCCGTAGGAACGCATATTTGCTTTAAGGCTCTTTTGGAGTTGGTTTAAGGCTCTTTTGGAGTTGGTTTAAGGCTTACGTAACGTTTATCTAAGCCTTAAACCAACTCCAGAAGAGCCTTGTTTAGATTTCTGTTTATACCTTGTTTTTAGAGAAATGAGCCATAATGTATCTGCCGCCGAAGCTCAACACCAATACGATGATGGTGAGTACCACGGCTGCAGCGTAGGCTCTGTTCTGAACATCCTCCTGCGGGGCGCTCAACTGGAAGAACACGCTCAGGGGGAGGGTGGCTGCCTGCTGGTTCAGTCCATGAGGAATATGGTCGGAGAATCCTGCCGTAAACATCACTCCGGCACAATCGCCGATGGCTCTACCGATACTTAATAAAGTGGCGGTAGCGATGGCTGGGGCTATCTGTCTCAGTACCACACCGATGGCTTCTATTCTCGTGGCTCCCAGACTGTAGGATGAATCGAGTATCTCCTGCGGAATCGTCTTCGCCACTTCGTCCATCGAACGGATGAGTATCGGAACGATGAGCAGGGTGGTGACGAGAATACCACCGCCCAGCGATGCTCTGATGCCCAGCCAAACCATCACCGTGAAGGCGAAGGAACCATAGACGATGCTAGGAATTCCGAAGAGGGTATCGTAAGCCAGACGGGCAATATATCCGAATTTCGAATTGGGCTTGAGATACACATTCATATAGAATACCACGGGCAGCGAGATGATGAGTCCGAGCAGCGTAGAACCGCCCACGATATAAAGGCTTCCCACGATGGCATTGAGGAATCCGCCCTTGCCGCCCAGATAGAAGCCGCCGCTAGGCAACTGGCTCACCATCTCCCAGGAGAGCACAGGAAAGCCTCGCCTAAAGATAGTCCAGAGAACGCTCAGTACGAAGAAGCCCACAATGCCTATCGAGCCGAGCATCAGAATTTTCATGATTCTTTCTTTCAAGTATTTCATAATTAGTAATATTAAGTGAAGTCTTCCGTTAAGCGTCCCTGCGGATTTGAAATCCGCAGTAAAAAATGTTCGACCTCTTAAAACCGGGGGATTTGTAATCCCCCTATCCTTTATCCTTTTATCGATTTCAATACGATTCTCGACCCGAGGTTCAATATCACTACCACAAAAAACAGCAGGAAGGCGGCAAACATCAGGGCGCTGTCATAAAGTGGAACCGAAAGCATTTCACCATAATTATTGGCGATGAGTGCCGGTATCGGGTAGCAGGCATCGAGCACGCTCCCCGGTACGATAGCCAGGTTACCGCACACCATCAGCACCGCAATCGTTTCGCCCAGTGTTCTACTCAGCGCCAGTACCACCGCGGCAATCATTCCCGGTCGGGCCTTTCTCAGTACCACATGCTTGATGGTTTGCCATTGCGTAGCGCCCAGCGAGAGCGAAGCTTCTCTCAAATCTGTTGATATGTTATCGAATATCTCCATAAACAGGCTCACCAGAAGCGGGATGATCATCACGCTCAATACGATGCCGCCTGCCAGCACGGTATAGCCCGAAGAGAACTCCACGAAGAGGGGAGCTACGTGTTTCGAAACCCAAGGTACGATGAGCAGGCTGCCCCAGACGCCATAGATGACGGAGGGAAGTCCGGCAAGAATATCGAGCAGCGGATATACGTATTTTCGGATGCTGCGGTGGGCGTATTCCGTGAGATAGATGGCCATGAGCAGGGAGATGGGGAGGGCGATGAGAATGGCGAGTGCCGTACACCAGAAGGTGCCGGCGAGGAAAGGAAGAAATCCGAACTTGCCTTCCATCGGTCGCCAGTTGCTCTCTGTGAGGAGTTCCCACAGATTATATTGGCTCAATATCGGCTCCGACTTGATAAACAGTCCCACCGCCATGATGATTACCAGGAATATGGAGGCGATGGTCAAGAGAAACATCACCTGTCCTGCTATCTTATCCTTTGCTATTCTATAATCCATACTCGTATTATTTTTTATCCCGTTAGGCGTTCCGACGGATTTGTAATCCGTCGTTTAAAAATGTCCCAACCTCTTTATTTTGCGGATTTGCAATCCGCTTTATCCGAATAGGCTAACGCCCAATCCCAGCAGCAGGAAAGCCGCTGCCTCTAAAATGTTGATGATTAAATTCTTCATGCTCATTCCCTTCCTAAAACATTTGAATTCTTCACTCTTCACTTAACTTAACTCCTAGCTTCTCTGGTGAAGTCCGCATTCGCGATGTTCCGGCGATTCCCACCACCATCTTCCGGCTCGGATATCCTCGCCTGGTTGGATGGCCCTTGTACAAGGTTGGCAACCGATGCTCGGATATCCCTTGTCCTGCAACTTGTTATAAGGAACATGATGCTTCTTTACATATTGCTCCACATCCTCTTCGCTCCAGTTGATGAGCGGGTTCACCTTAATCAGGTTATGAATGTCGTCCCATTCCACTACCTGCATATCCTTGCGGGTTACGCTCTGCTGCTTTCTCAATCCGCAAATCCATACATCCAGTCCCTGCATCGCCCGTTTCAGCGGTTCCAGTTTTCTTACCTGGCAGCAGCGGTGTCGGCTTTCTATCGAATTATAGAAGAGGTTGATACCTTCTTCCTTCACCATCTGCTGCACCGCCTCGTAGTTAGGGAAGAACACTTCCAGGTTGATGCCGTAGGTCATGTTTGTCTTGTCGATGAGCTGGTAGGTTTCCGGAAAGAGTCTGCCTGTATCGAGTGTGAAGATGCGGGCAGATTTATCCGTCTTCACGATGATGTCGGTAAGCGTCTGGTCCTCGATGCTGAGGGAAGAAGAAAGAGCGATGCGCCCTTTGAATGCCTGAAGGAAATAACCGACAATATCCTCGGCAGGCGCATCGCGGAATTTCTTATTGAGTTCCGGAACGAGAGACTTGAGCTTCTCTTGTTCTTCAATGTCTTGTATCTTATTCATAATATATTTCTTTTGGCACGGATTATATTTTGTCTGATTATTTTTTTCGGCACGGATTACACGGATTACACGGATTTTTCTTTTCACCTCAAACAACGAAATCATAAATTTTCCGTGTAATCCGTGCCTAATTTAAAATCCCGTGCCTAATTTAAAATCCCGTGCCTAATTTAAAACTCCGTGCCGAATCTTCATTTAATCAATCCTGCTCCCACGGTTTCATTCGTGTCCGGGTCGATGAAGATGAGGCTGCCCGTTACTTTATTCTCCGTGTATTTATCGAATACCAATGGGTTGGCGGTGTGGATGGTGATTTCGGCGATATCGTTCATCTTCAATTCCGATACACCCTCTTCCTTCTCCAAGGTGTTGATGTTGCGGCGATAGTTGATGCTGCGAATCAACCCCTGGGTTTCGAAGGTGGCCTGACGGATTACGTATTTGTTTCTTACGGCAGCAGGGCGCTCATTGAACCAGCAGACATCCAGCGTGATGTCCTGTTCGATGCTAGGCTGCTTCTCTTCTGCCTTCACGAGGGTATCGCCACGCGAAATGTCGATGTCATCGTTCAGCGTCAGAGTAATGCTCATTGGGGCATACGCCTCCTCCAGGTGCTCCTCTACGAAGTCGATGCTCTTCACGGTGCTCTCCGTGCCCGATGGCAATACTCTTATCTTATCGCCCGGACGGATGATGCCGCCGCTCACTCTGCCCGCATAACCGCGGTAGTCAGGGAACTGACTGCTGATAGGACGAATCACATACTGTACAGGGAAGCGGAAGAAATCGCTCACCGTCTTATGACCTACCGGAACCGTCTCCAGATAGTTCAGCAGAGTAGGTCCCTCATACCAAGGAGTTTTATCGCTCTTGTTCACCACGTTGTCGCCATCCTTGGCACTGATAGGGATAAATACCACGTTCTTGATATCCAGTGCCTCCGACATCTTCTTGTAGTCGGCAACAATCTTGTCGTATACATCTTTACTGAAATCAACCAGGTCCATCTTGTTGATAGCCACTAGGATATGTGGTATACCGAGCAACGAAGAAATATAACTGTGGCGAACGGTCTGCTCCAGTACGCCATGACGTGCATCAATCAGAATGATGCTCAGGTCGGCAGTACTAGCACCCGTTACCATGTTGCGGGTATACTGAATATGTCCCGGAGTATCGGCGATGATAAACTTGCGCTTCGGTGTGGCGAAATAGCGGTAAGCCACATCGATGGTGATGCCCTGTTCACGCTCAGCACGGAGACCATCTGTGAGCAAAGCCAGGTTCACTTCCTCATTACCGCGGCTCTTACTAGCAGCCTCCACCGCCTCCAACTGATCTTCGAAAATCGACTTGCTGTCATACAGCAATCTTCCTATCAAAGTACTCTTTCCATCGTCCACGCTGCCCGCAGTAGAGAAGCGGAGCAGCTCCATATCTAAATAACCTCTTGTAGATTCCATCTTGTTCTCTTTTAATGTTAAGTGTTTAATGTTAAGTGTTAAATGTTAAGTTGTTTGCTGAATTGACTGCTATGCTAATTCAACATTTAACATTTAACATTATCTTTAGAAGTATCCCGCCTTCTTGCGGTCTTCCATTGCCGTTTCGCTTCGCTTGTCATCGGCTCTTCCTCCACGTTCTGTAACGCGTGTAGAAGCAATCTCGTCGATGATATCCGCCACGGTAGTCGCCTTCGATTCCGTGAGTCCGGTGCAGGTAATGTCACCGATGGTGCGGCAGCGAACCAGCTTCTTTACCACTTCCTCTGTAGGCTTGCGCTTGATGCAAGGCAGGGCTGCGAGCCACTGTCCGTCGCGGTTGAATACCTCTCTTTCGTGGGTGAAGTAGAGCGAAGGCATCGGAATGTTCTCCAGGAAGATATACTGCCATACATCCATTTCGGTCCAGTTGGAGATAGGGAACACACGGAAGTGCTCGCCCATGTTCTTTCTGCCGTTGAAGATGTTCCAGAGCTCAGGGCGCTGGTTCTTCGGGTTCCATTGTCCGAACTCATCACGATGACTGAAGAATCTCTCTTTGGCACGAGCCTTCTCCTCATCTCTTCGGGCGCCACCGATGGCTGCATCGAATTTATATTCCTCCAATGTATCGAGCAGGGTAGTGGTCTGCAACTTGTTGCGTGAAGCATAATAGCCCGTTTCCTCCTTCACTCTTCCCTTGTCGATGCTTTCCTGCACGCTACCCACGATGAGTTCGGCTCCGAGTTTCTTCGCCAGTTCATCACGATACTGGATGGTTTCCTCGAAGTTATGTCCCGTGTCGATGTGCAACAGCGGGAATGGAATCTTTGCAGGATAGAAAGCCTTGTAGGCAAGATATGTAATCACGATAGAATCCTTGCCACCCGAGAAGAGGATGACTGGACGCTCGAACTGGGCAGCTACTTCGCGGAGCACGTAGATAGATTCTGCCTCCAATTCCTTGAGATGTTTGATAGTCTTATTGTCCATAATCTATGTCTTTTTTTATTATTATTTTCTGGGTGCAAAGGTACTGCGATTTCCCCACTTGGGCAATACCACATGGGGTGTAAAAAGACTACCATACAGGGAGTAAAGAACATACCATACATTTGGTATAAGGCTGCCAAACGTATGGTATGTATGATGATAAGGATGTGTGTCCTATATATAATAAGGTGTAATTACGGATAGATCTCGATATGGCTGCTGCCGGAGTTGCCATTCTTGATAATCCTTATCTGGGTGGTGATGCGCTCGCTCATCGTGTCGGTATGACTGATGACGCCCACCTTCTTGCCTTGCGAACTTTGCAGCATGGCGAGGGAGTCGATGACGGTGG
>ERZ1026888.1492-NODE-1492-length-10058-cov-8.684795_pt1 | contig 10058 bp, 10 predicted proteins | sample MGYA00380174_ERZ1026888 | MGnify/ENA primary metagenome ERZ1026888 (study PRJEB33269, sample SAMEA4719810) | human gut metagenome | biome: human-associated habitat; feature: organic feature; material: feces | place: Cameroon | collected 2013-10 ...
AGGTTTTCGAAAAAAGCCTTTTTTAATGGTAAAGAAGGACGGGATGATTTTAGAACTTCTTATAAAAAGAACAAAAATTAATACGATGAATATAGTAAAAACTGAAATAGAAGGCGTTCTCATTATAGAGCCACGCCTCTTCCGCGTCTCTTGTGGCTACTTCTTCGAGATCTTCAGCGAGCGAGAGTTTGAAGAGAAGGTTGCCCCAATTCTGGACTACAGATGTTCATCTTTATCATGATGATAATATTGGAAAATCAGTAATGTTTGTAGAATTTAATAAAGAGAGTGTATAATTATTAAAGTAATAAGTAGTTATGGCAAATGTAGTAATAACATTAAGTCAGTTTTGTAATTTTATTACAAAAACAGGTATGCATCGCTATAATGCAGTTAAATCAATTTATAGAGATTTGCATTCGGACTATACTATAGGAACAGATTATTGGGCAATGTTACGTAATCACATTAAGTATGTTTTGAATCATTCTGGAAAGGCAGAAGAACTGGATGTTGTCTTAGACCGAGTTTCCGAAGATAAAAGAGCCAATTATTCTCAAAAAATAGGTGGCTTAAAGAAATTTTGGAAAAAAAGAAAATTAGAGAAATTGATTCTTAGCAAAAAGTTTTGGAAGCATAAAGATTTACGAGTCAATGTAGCTCCTGAGCTTTGTTTTACCTATAGAGAACAAGCTTATGCAATAAAGTTGTTCTTTAGCAGTGGTGATAAAAAGATAAGTAAAAATGAAGCTGATGTTTTGCTTGAACTGATGCGTGAGGCATATAGCGTGGATACAGATGAGGTTAAGATAGGTATTTTGGACTTGCCAAGAGGTAAAGTTTTTTATTACAATAATGCTCTTCCTGAAATCTCAATGCTGGTGAAATCCGAAGCTGAAAGTTTGTTGAAAATGTTAAGCAGTTTGGAAGGATAGACAAGTTATTTTTTAACTGTTACTTAATTATGTCATCTCAATCAGATAACAACAAACGAATAGCGAAGAATACGCAGCTTCTTTACTTCCGAATGCTTTTTATGATGATCGTGTTGCTGTACACGAGCCGAGTTATATTGAATGCGTGGGGGGGAAAGACTTTGGTATATATAATGTAGTAGGTGGCGTGGTTGTGATATTCGCAGCCATACTGCATATTAACATATAAGACAGATGAGCGAAAGCAACATTTTTATGAGCTACTTTTCGCTCCGAGCTTGACCCCATCTGTCTTTCAGAATAATGATAATGAAATGATTTTGTACAGCAGTGAAGATTTGGAACATTTTCGATAAGTGAGTACAATAAAAACTTGCTTTAAAATATCGAGCGAAGAAGTTTCGTGCAAACGAGTGCAGAGCCAAACTTGTTTGAGTTATGCCGAGTGCAGCCGAAAATCACTTGGGTGTAAAATGTATGTAATAGTTAATAAACAAGTGAAATTTTAAACAACTCAACATATAGGCACTTGCAAAAATGCCTATACAAAGGGCTATGCCCTAAATTGAGTACTAACGAACGAAGATATACAGGTGGAGTTTTTGCTTCAATACCACCATTTGCCACAATCTTTAATATTTAAAATATGACAATACAACAGAAAATAATATACGAGCAAATACTTGGTCGATATGTTAAAATAACGTGGACACACAAAATACATGAGTGTCAAGCTGATATTTGTTTCAAACAATATAAGTTGGATTCTCGTATTGTACGTGTCCTAACTTCTGCAACTTCTGCAGGAGTGATACTTGCTTTAACAGAAAGCCTATCACCTTATTGGGTCAAAATGATAACAGCTTTTGTTGCTATGGCACTTAACTATTACACATTGACGAGAAAAGAAGTTGAGGCTGATCGTAAGGCTATTGAAAACAAACGATACGCAGCCTTACATCATGATTTACGTAACAAATATGAATCTTTGCTGACTGATATAAAAGCAGAAACATTGACAAATGAACAAATAGCAGAGAGAAGAAATATTTTGGAGGAGCGTGAAAATGAAATTTATATAGGCAACGTTCCAGAAGCTTCATCAAAGGCATGTACACTTGCCAGCAAGGCTTTGAAACAAGGAAAAGAGTCAACAACAGAAGAAGAAGAGATAAAACTTATAGTTCCTGATTATTTACAACTATAACAAAATGAATATAGCAAAAGCATTTGGTACTTTTAATGACAGATTAAAAGTATCGTCAAGTACTCGAAATACAATAGCGACAAGGCATAATAGTATAGCACAGCGAATAAATTTCGACTTTAGAAGAGTTAATTCTATAAGCAACACTCTATATGTAGGATCGTATGGGCGTAATACAGCAACAGAGAACATTAGTGATGTGGATATGTTAATGATTCTTCCATATTCAACATACTTACAATACAATGCGTACCTATATAATGGTCAGTCTTCATTGTTGCAGGCTGTAAAGACTTCCTTAGCGACCACATATCCAAGAACAATATTGAAAGGTGATGGACAGATAGTACAGGTTACATTCTCTGATGGCAATACATTTGAGATACTTCCATGTTTTGAAAATACAGATGGTTCATTTACTTATCCCGACAGTAATGATGGTGGGAGTTGGAAAACAACAAATCCAAGACCAGAGATTAAAGCTTTTCATGATCTTAACAATGTTTGTAATGGAAATCTTTATGCTTTATGCAGAATGGCAAGAGCATGGAAATATTTCTATAATATATCATTGAAAAGTTGCTTATTGGATTTATTTGCCTATCGTTTTTTGCAAAACTATCAGTATAAAGATAAGTCGTATACATATTACGACTGGATGGCAAGGGATTTCTTTGCCTATCTTGCATATATTCCAAAAACGCAAAATTCATGGAGAATGGTTGGTAGCAATAGGATATATACCGATTATAGCTCATTCCAAAATAAAGCTAAAAAGGCCAAAGATAAATGTGTAGAAGCAATCGAAAATGCGTCAAAAGGTTATGTCTATAGTGCTTACTGCAATTGGCGTGAGATTTTAGGAACTAAGTTTCCTAATAAATATGTTATTGAATGATATAGGTGTCCAGATTAAATTTATTCAACTCTATGGACTTCCTCAGTTCCTGTAAACACAGGGGATGGAGTTGTATTGTCATAGGGGGTGGATGCTTACGGCTTAGCCATCCTTTACTTTGCTTGACTATTATAAGAAATATATAAGGCAATAATATAAATATTAATACAATGTGTAGATATTCTAAAGAATTATTGGATTTATTATGGGAAAGGGCAAATCCCATAGATGGGTATGATGAAAAACTTTATCGGAAAGATCCGTGCGGTGCTTGGATACAGAAAGATAAGTATAATATGAGAGATAGTGATTTTGGATGGGAGGTTGACCATGTTTATCCCCAAGCTCTTTTAAAGGAAAAAGGTGCAGAAATGGATGAGATAGACAATATAGTTAATCTCCGAGCATTAAACTGGCACAATAATGTTTCTAAGGGGACTGACTATCCTGTATATCATATAGCTGTTAAGGGTGAAGACGGAAAGAATGTACTTACAGATGATGAATTCGAAGTGAATAAGAATCGTCAGGAAGAGATTAAACGATTATATGGAAAATATTTATGATATATCATTATAGTACACTTATTCAGTTTGTTGCTGCCATTTATGTGACCTTAAGCTTTGACAACTGGTTGTTTAAAAGTCTTTGGTCCATGAGCTACGCCAACCTAATCAATGAGCGTGTAGAGTCATTGTTTAAGGTTAGTAGTTCTACTATAGAGAAGCATTTGGCAGATAATGTATCCAAAAATGCAGCTTTGATAGAGAAGCGTTCTCGGCTAAGAGGATTCTTTAGCTTGCTGTATTGTTGTGTCACTTTATGGTATGTAGGATATGAGCAGACTAACTTGCCATTAAATGCCTCTCAAAATGAAACCGATGTATTTCATCTGTCGTTTGCCGCTTTTACCCTTCTTTCTGTTATAGGATTTTTGGTAGTTAGTATTTGGGCTACACGATTGCTTCATTCTTTTGTAGTTTGCGTTTTGTTGATAGCTGGTTTTGGTTTATTGAATTGTTTTGATTTATCAGGTTGTTTAGACAAACCAATTGTCATGCATTTCGTAAGTAATATAAATAATTACTGTTCTGTATTGGTATTATTGCCATTAATATACCAAATAGTATTGACATGGTTGTTCTCTGATAATTATTACTACATATTAGGAGCCAATATACGTAAAGAGTATGAAGACTATCAGAAAGCATTAAATGCTGATGGCATTGATTCTGCTCCTGATATTTATAAAGATGCTTTTGGACAAGCTTTCTTTGATTCAAAAAAAGATAGTGCAACTGATACAAGTATAACCAATATAACAGCTAAGTTTAAAGAAAGATTGTTGTTTGCAACAAAAATTCCAAGCCAATTTGATCTTTTGAAATATGCTGTTAAGAATAGTTTTGGTCATAGAGTTGATGAATTGAAGAACATTGTAGTATCTTCAATTAACGGTGAAGAATTACCACAGGCAGGCGCAAATGTTACAGAACAGAGTAATGGCAGTAAAGGTTCTTCTGCTAAACCCATTACAACGAAATCTACATTGAAGAAAGTAAGGAAAACAACTTCAAAGTTTAAGGTTTTATAATGATTTTTAGCTATTAAAATATGGTATGGTGAGACATATCAAGATGAATCTGAAGAACATTCCTTATTTTCAACATCTTATGAATCGCCTTTAAATGAACTCGGTTCAGAGGGTGTGTGGAAATATAGATGGTTACAAATTAACAATTAAGATTATATATTATGGATGAATTTTATAAATCACAGAACATACTCAATAGTTTGAATATAGGGACTCCTATCTATAAATTCTTTCCTTTAAAATACATACCTTTCTTATTAAAGGGAAAACTACATGTTGGAAAAGTTGAGTCTTAGGAAGATGTCTATGAGAACTTCTTATTCAAACAGAAATTTGTGCTTAGTAGTAACCCTACTGCAGCAGTTTCTGCAGAAAACTTGATAAAATGTAATTTTGGTCAGAGTTGGACTATTGCCAACGAAACGGATGCAATGTGGAGAATCTACTCGGACATAAAACATGGTCCGCAAATGATTCTCTTGAAAATGTTGCAGTAAGAATCAAAACTACTGCAAAAAACTCTTTAATGCAGTATATGTTGATGATAGTTGTATGGCATCTACATATATTGGTTTAGTGCAGTATTTTTCTCAGGATAAGTTAAACAATTGGTTATCTAATGTTGATTTAAGTACTTCTCTACTACATAAGTCAATGGCTGAATCTCTCTTCATAAAAAGAACTGAATTTGCTCATGAGCAAGAAGTACGTATTATTATGTCGTATGCGTCTGATGATGAAAGAATAGATGATTCGGCAGTCTTGTTTGATATAAATCCAAATGATTTTATAGAGGAGTATCTTATTAACCCTCGACTAACACCTTGTACTGTTACAGACATAAAGAATCGGTTAGTCGCAGTAGGAGCAGACATGAACAAAATACGAGTTTCTCAATTGTATCAATTCAGCCCTTATCCTAAGCCTTTAGTTATTGGTTGATCAATACAGAAAATAAAATATGGTTGTTTTTTAAAGCATTTATAGTTATGGCAGATAATTTTTCAAATGCAGAGCGACAGGCGATGAAAGCTTGTGACTTGAATGCATTCAAATCAATAAAACTGGATGCCTTGAAAGAAAAGGTAACCCAGATATTGGCACATATAGGTGATGGAGGCCTATTTGATGAATACACCAAGCATGATATATCACATATAGACAAGATGTTGGAATCTCTGGATTTCATCATACCAGAATCTACTCAAAAGATAATGACTGGGGCAGATTGGATGCTCATCGTCATATCCACCTATTTTCATGACCTTGGTATGCTTGTTACTCGTAACGAGTATGAAAATAGGAATGAAAAAAATGAATTCAAAACTTTTAGGCAAGCCTATTTAGAAAAAGAGGAAAACTTAGCTTCTTTATCTACATACGATGATGAATCCAAAGAGAGATTTGTCTATCAAGAATTTGTGCGACGTCATCATGGTGACAGAATCGCAAGTTGGATTAGGAATGAAGACAATGCCTTTTGCTATACTGACTCAAAAGTATTAGAGGTTATAAAGTCTTTGCTTTCTGGCTTTAAGCCTGTATTCAATGAAGATTTAGCACTAATTTGCGAAAGTCACAATCTCAATGATCTGGATGACTTCGACAAGTATAAAGTAAAAAGGGCTTATGGCACTTCATTGGAAGAATCGGGCAATGTATTTTATGCCGCTTTAATTGTAAGAACTGCTGACTTGCTTCATATAACAAGCGACAGAACACCGTCCGTTGAATATGCGATAATCTCTCCATCTAATCCTATTAGTCAGGAAGAATGGGCCAAGCAGTCCGCCGTTACATGCGTATCTCCTAAAATAGCAGAAGACCAAGATGGCAACAAAGATGAAACGCTACCAAAAGATACATTCGAGGTTTCAGCATTCTTTGAGAAAGATGATGGATTCTTTGCCTTGATGGATTATTTGAATTATGCTCGCGAAGAATTGAAGAATAACCATCGTCTTAATGAGATTGTCAAGAAAAAATACGCTTCAAAATATGACTATCCTTGGAAGAATATAGATGATTCTACCATCGAGAACAAAGATTTTGAACGTAGACAGTTGTCTTTTACCATTGACCAACAGAAGATATTGAGTTTGTTGGTTGGAGAAACCTTGTATAATAATCTTTCTGTTTCCTTAAGAGAATTATCTCAAAATGCAATAGACGCAGTAAAAGTCAAACTCTATGAATTGCAAGAGGCTCATATTGCAGAAGGATACAAGCCACGAGTAGATGTCTATTGGAATGAAGCAGAAAGAGAGTTAATGGTATGTGACAATGGTACGGGAATGAACATGGACATCATTGAGAATCATCTACTAAAGGTAGGTTCTTCCAGATATCAAGATGCCGAGTTCCAAAAGAGACACCCTAACTATAATTCCATCAGTAGGTTTGGCATAGGATTGCTTACTTGTTTCTTGATAGCTGATGATGTAGATATCTTGACACAAATGGAAGAGAAGGAAAAACCTTTGCTTCTTAAAATTAGGAATCTTCATGGTAAATATCTCCTCAAACATGGTGCTGAGAAGAATTCAAATCTCAAGATAATGGGGGCAACTGGTACCTCCATCAAACTCAAGGTTCGCCCATCTCTCAAGCAATTTAATCCTGAACAGATTCTAACTAATTGGATCTTGATTCCTAATTGTGATTTCTATTATCATGAGACGGGTGAAGAGAAGAAAATAGGCTTTTCTTCTCCAAAACAATTAATAGAATATGTCTTGACCTCAAGAGGAATATCGCCTAATGCTCCCAAATATAAGATAGAAGAATACAGCAACAATGGAATAGATATGGCTATACTCTTATCATATAATTCTTTCATGAAAGAGTATTCCATGGTAGAAGCCAGCAATATCTGGTTAGATCAAAAAGAAGCCATAGTTACTCCATGGGGAATAAGCATTGAGGGTATCAGGATTGACGAAAACACACCAGGATTCAATGGACATCCTTTTATTGCTTATGCCAACATGACAGGTGCAAGTGCTCCAAAAACTAACGTGGCAAGGTCGAATGTCAATTCTGCAAGTGTATCTAAAATGTTGGACTCTGTATATAAGTTGTACCTTAACAATATTGAGAATCAGCAAAATGACTTGCAGAAGGATTTTTCTGTAACATGGGTAGCTGAAGAAATGACATGGCTTCTGAATGCTTTCTTGCTTACAAATGACCAATATAAAAGAACTGACTTTTCTGATCAAGAAATTCTGAAAGATAAACTTTCAGAATCAGAGATTCTCTTGGTGGAGAAGGAAGACAAGAGAAAATTCTGCTCATTAAAGGATTTAGAGGAGAACGGTCATTTCTGGACAATGGAAAGCGAGGCATTTGCAGCTGCCAATAGACTTTTGAAAGAGATTAAATCTACCGATAAGTCTGCCATATCTTTATTGCGAACTTTATATGGTGAGGATGAGGCTAACTTGAAGGATATAGATATGCTGCTTTGTAAACAGCGATATTATAACTTGATTGATGACTTGATATTGTCAAAGTTTGAAATCAAAAAGATTGAGATTAATGAAGAGCAGAGACGTTTGGATTTGTTTTGGTCTTTGAGGGAGAAAACAGAAAAATGGCTGGTATTTGATATTGACAAACGTCAACGTAGGTTTGGTTGGGGCAGAAATATGATGTTTGTTCAAACTTCAACAGAAGATTTATTTGAAGGAAACTATGATGCAATTAGAAGCTCGTACGGATTGATTATCCCCAAGAATAGCGGACTATCTGATTTCTTAACCGACATGATATCAAAGCTAAATATAGAAGAGGAAGATGACAATGCCATTTTGGAGAATATAGCCAACTTTATTGCTGATATGTTCTCAAAGTATAGAGATGGAATAAATTATGATTGGAAAAAAATGATTTATAAAGAGTTTGATAGAGATTCCAATCCAAGATTTTATTCTTTTGTGTTTGATAAAGTGTCCGAAGAAGAATTAGTGAATGCTTGCTCTAGTTGTAAGTTTAGAATCTACGACACATCTAAGTGGTACAGAGAAAAGACACGTAACTAATATGTCACATCAATCATCAAATAACAACAAACGAATAGCTAAGAATACGCTGCTTCTTTGCTTCTGAATGCTCTTTATGATGGTGGTTCCGTATGTAGTATAGGATAATGAGGAGGAAATGAGATGATGACGGATGAACAATATAATGAATTGCTGAAAGCCTACACAAAGGAGGTTTTAGCAAATATGATAAAGGCAGATATACGACAAAGGTTCCCTGAACCTTATGCCAGTATGTATTGCCAGCAGTTTGATAATTTCAAAAACGTTGCAGATTTCTTTGAATTTGCAGCAAAGTTAATGAGGAGATAACATTTTAAAAGGATTTGTTTTAGCAGGTGGTTGTGGAACAAGTCTGTAATACTCCATTCTCTATCAATGTCAATCTGTATAAGAATAGGGAGTTGTAAACAGCCCACCCCAGGCGGTCCCATCCCGCACAACCCCTCTGACGAGACCTCTGATGGTCAGCCAACCTTATAGCGTAGCGGTTCCGAGCACCGAGTAGGGCGGTTTCCCTCTTCTTCCCTGAGGTTTCTGTCCCCTACAAGGGGAACCGAAGGGGTCGTAAAGACTATTGAAGAAGACCGAGATGAGCGGTGAACCCTCCCTTAAGGTTAAGGGAGGACTGGTGGGTTTTCGAAAAAAGCCTTCTTTAATGGGAAAAAGCTGTGCCAATGAGCGCAATGAAAGTTTACTTTCAAATTGCTGAGTGCAGCCCGCTTTATCAATAAAGGAAGGACGGGTAGGTTCTCGAACAAACATCATGGCTTAAACATAGTCATGGCTACTATATGAATAATTTTAAAGCTATAAAAGTAGCAGTAGCTTAAGCGGTTTTGAAACCCGATGAGAAACAATATATAAAAGAAATTTAAATAAAAGAATATAAATTCCTGCTTATGGATAATAAATTAATAACAGTAACATCGCCACTTCTTCCAAATCTCGACGATTTTACTGCAGAGTTGAAGAAGATTTGGGAAAGTAAGTGGATTACCAATAATGGAAGCTTCCACAAGGAGTTGGAAAAGGCATTGGCAGAATATCTCAAAGTGCCATACGTGAGCCTGTTCACCAATGGCACCCTGCCACTGATGACGGCATTGCAAGCCCTCCGCATTACAGGCGAAGTCATCACAACCCCTTATAGTTTCGTGGCAACAACCCATAGTATCTGGTGGAACGGATGCAAGCCTGTCTTTGTAGATATAGATCCAGCAACAGGCGATATGGATCCTAACAAGATTGAGGCGGCCATCACACCACGTACTACCGCCATTATGCCAGTTCATGTTTATGGCAAACCATGCGATACCAAGGCAATCCAGGACATCGCAGACAAGTATGGTCTGAAAGTTATTTACGATGCAGCTCATGC
>ERZ1026888.1502-NODE-1502-length-10028-cov-18.494335_pt1 | contig 10028 bp, 8 predicted proteins | sample MGYA00380174_ERZ1026888 | MGnify/ENA primary metagenome ERZ1026888 (study PRJEB33269, sample SAMEA4719810) | human gut metagenome | biome: human-associated habitat; feature: organic feature; material: feces | place: Cameroon | collected 2013-10 ...
GCTCGTAGAGGGTGGTGAAAAGCGACTGGCTCTTCAATACATAGCCGGGGGCATGGACCTCACCCACCAGGATGCTGCCACGGCTCATCGTAAACGGACCGTTGCCCGGCTGAATCATCGCAACCGACTTGGCGGAAGCATCATCCACCGGAACCAGATACGGCATCTTGCGGTTGAGACGCTTGCACTTGCCAATGCGTACACGATATTTACCTGCCGGAAGACAATCAGCCTCACGCTCTACGGTGCCACAAACCTTAACCAGCTCAATCCCTTCGCCAGCAACTTCTTTCACAACTTTGAGTGTGCCCATGATGGTGCCACGCTCACGCAATAGACGATTCACATAAATTTCCATATCTACCTAAATTAAATTAAAAAGCAAATTAATAAATATAAAAAACATAATAAGCATAATAACAAAAAGCATAATTATCAACCATTTACGCTGCCCTGCACCTTGGCTTTCGCCTCCTCAAGCGTCATCCCTTCACTACGACGGAGCTTGAGATAATACTCACTCAAATCCTTGCAACCTTCGGGCAGCTGATGGTAAACCAAACTGGGCAATGCTTTCTTCAGCTCAAAGTAAAGACTCAATCCTGCTTCATCCTGATCTGGGAAGATGTGAAGATTTCTTCCGGCAAGAAGCCCTTGAAAACGGCGGTCGAAAAGCGTGGCACTGGGGATGGCTATGGCATGAATGCCAAGGGTCAATGCTGTCCAGCAATCAGAGGGTCCCTCGGTGATGAGCAGCGGTTCACCAGGAGGATAATCCTTCAAACGGTCGAGCCCATATATCATGCGATGACTGCCTGGTGCAAACTTGAATCGGGGTATCTCCTTCGGCTTTCCCAGATAGCGGCTCTGCACGGAAACCAGTCTTCCTTCCTGGTCGAAATAGGGAAAGATGAGTGATGGTCCGTCAAACACTCCACGCCCCACTCTCGCCATGCATACGCTTTGCTCCGTGCTCACTATCTGGCAGACCTTCAATGCCTCCGAGCTAAGCAACCGCTCCTCGAAAAGGAATCTCCGTCCCGATTCCGAAAGATGCATCTGCCGGAACATCTGCTGGTAAAACTCCACATCTACGGATGATGGGGCAACATAAGCCGAAGATGGGTGTCCATGCGAGACATGGGTTTCTGCAAAATGCGCTCTCAGGGAAGCCATTCTTCTGTCTGATGCCGTAACCGCCTTTTTCACATCTTTGCGATGAGTATCTCTGTGCTCATCGGCAATATACACATCAAAATGGTCTGCCAGCCAACGGCATGCCTCGCTGAATCCCAGGTTCAGTCGCTCTCTCACCAGTCCGATGGTATCGGCAGAGAATCCGCAGCTATAGCAGTGGCAGGTGTTCTTCTTTACATTGAAGGCGAGACTCGGATGATGATCATCGTGGTGGATGCAGAGGGCTCGCTTGTTGCGGAGCCCCATGCCCAGAAGATCAGCCACCTGCAAGATGTCGAGCTCGCGAAGTTTCTGAATGTCATATTTTTGAATCATTGTTTATAATTAAATGATTAGACAATTAAATACTAACAAATGAATATATTCCCAATCATATTTTCACTTCTTACCAGTTTTTCTGAAGATATTCTTATCTTCACCTTTCTGATATTTCTCCACCCACCCCCATCTGCGCCAATTACAGATAATGTTGCGGACAGGAGTTCTCAGTCCCTTCTGCTTCAGAAATTCTTCTAAAAACTTACGTGAAAACTCCATCGGCAGTTCACTGAAATAATCTATAGTATGATAGGGTTCCCCATCTCCTTCTGCAGAAATGTCCTCAAAAGACTTTCCCCATCTTTGCAGCATGTTATTAAGAATTCTATCTGCACAGGACAGATAGGTCTGCTTAACCAGACGATGGATTTCCTTTTCATCCTTCTTCCCTTCAACCTGGTAAAGCATCTGCATAAGAGCCGCAATCCGAAATGCGGAAACAGAACTTCGCTTATAGAACACATCCATAGATTTAGACATAGTGCGCACCACTTCCTTTCGGCACTCATCACACCATTTCACTATAGTCTTGTCGAGCCAACTCATATCCAGTTCAATCTCTTTATGCATAGTTCCATCACTATTGTAACACAAGGCCATCAACTTCTCCAACGTCGTTTCCAAGCTGGCTTTCTGACTATCATTGAGGGCAGAAAACTGTGGCGGATTACTACCCAAATGACTATCCAAGGCACAGAATACAGTGCGGGTAACCGAGCCACCCTCTATAGCTGCCTTATTCATATAGCGTGACACAGCACTTCGGGTACCACAAAACACGAAAGAAAGCAAAGCATCTACCACCGCACTATAACTGGATTCGCTTACGTAATCCTGTCCATAGACACTACCTAAATCATAAGCTGTCTTGATAATCTGCGAAAGGTCAGAAAACTGCCGTTTTGCCGATTGCACTATGGCTGAGATTTCATCGGCAAACTCAAAGTGCGTCTTTGGTACCCCGAAGAGCTTTACGGAAGCATCACATCGTTTGATAAACATCGTAACGGACACCGTCTCCGGAAAAATGGTGACATCAGTCTTTGGTTCAGGCGGCAGTTTGCCATCCTTTTTACCCTGTCTGCGCTTCATCGCTGCATACTCCTGTTCCTTGGCTCTCATCTCCCGGTCTCGTTCTATGAAAGGACGCATCAAGGTTCTCATGATGTATCTGGCAAATGACTTTCCGCTCGACTGCTCACCCTCTACAATGACCTGCAAGACAATGGCAGAGCGTTCACCATCATTGTCATATACATATTGCAGGCGTACCCGGGTGAGATACACGCTGAGCATACTCGCAGCCACCACAAGCACCGGAAATTTGAGCTCGGCAGGAGCTGTTTGCATCCACTCTCTGATGCCCGAAGGATAATCCTTGTCTGCAATGAGCGAGTGAATAGGCATCGTAACCACATTGTTGATTCCGCCCTTGGTTGCCTGGGGCTTTGCCGCAGAATTTATCTGAGATGCCTCCTGCGGATTTTGAGATTTTTTCTCTGTCATAAATCGCTAATACGTTGTTATTTCTGCCGCAAAAGTAATAAAGAATTCGGGAACAAACAGCTTGTGACTTTTGTGAATATCACATCTTTCACAAGATCATACTAGCCCAAAACTGACTAATGGCTAGTATATAAAGGGAAATGAAAAAGGATAAAAAAAAATCTTGTGAAAAACACGGATAACCGAATTTTTCACAAGATTCATATTTTCGCCAACATCAATTGCCGCAATCATGGAAAGCAGTTTTCTGCAATCATGGAAATGAATACTGAAATCCTCATCTAATATAATCTGGCTGGGGATGCTCTTGCTGATATCTTCTCATAAAACTCTTGACCAGGCACTCTTCATCGGTCTCAACCTCAGACTTGAGCATATTGCCGAGGTGAGTAACCATCGTCCTTTCTGCCTTCACTTTGCATTCTATCTGGCAATCATCCACAAGAAACCTATAATAAGGAGCTCCAGAATCAGAGAGTTCCATCTTCAAATCCTCCTTCCAGTACTTACTAAAGGCTACCAGCATGCGTACCACTTTGTTGCTTTTACTGGAATCCAACTTCTTTTCATTCAGTTTCCTTTCTTCTAGAAAAGCTAAAAATGCTTCCTTCCAATAAGTAGTAACCGCAAGGTCGGGCTTCTTGTTATCCCTCCTGCTGGCAAAAAGTACGATTTTGGCATTCGCTTTTTCTCTGCCATTTGCCGACACATTGGTTTTAAGCCGTCCAAAATCATCAGTAAATGAAGCCATAGAACCACTGGTCATATAACTTATCACCCAGTTTTTCAACTTATCCTTGTGGTACTGATAATATTCATGATTGGTAATTCCGAGGTCCAGTTCTTCCCACTGAGGGTAACAATCATCCAGCAGAAAAGCAATTTTCAGTGTACACCGATAATAGAGTCTCGATCCCGGAACCTCATCATCAATCAATTTCCTAAGACATAAGTTGATCAGGCAAAGAGTGGTAACAGTCATCTCGTCGAGTACATAGTCTTCATTTCCATGACATCCCCCCGTCAGATTCATAATACGCTCACGAATATCCGTCCATGCCCCCTGAATTTTGAATTCCAGCTCCTCATCCTTCAAATGAGCAGAAATCATATCAAGCCATCCTACGATGATTTCAAACAAATCCAATGGCATCAATCGCAGAGTGCTTCTTGCACCCGCATATTTATTGCAAATCTGCCCCACGAGACAATAGAGTTCATTGTTGCCATATATCTCGCGGAGCTTCATTCGCTTCTCCAGGTCATCATTCTTCTGCATGGTCTATCTCTTCTATATCTTTCATATCCTGGTATATTTTTTCAAACCACTCCTGCAGCTTTCCCATACGCACATCCTGGGGAGGCAACGGCATTTCCGATCCCTCCTCCATTTCGCCCACTATATAACCAGGCAGTGGATAACGTGCGGCTTCTACCTGCGAAGAAGACAGAACTTTGCCATTTTTAAACTTGGCACAGACTTCGAAGGAATTCTGCAAAGCCACATTCACGAATCTGCCAAAGATTCGTTCTGCCACATCTATATCCGCACAACGGTCTTCATCATATCCGAAATTCACCCCACTCTCACTCGCACCGATAGCCTTTCGGAGCTTGGCAATGCAACGCATGGCATGCCATGCTTCATCATCCTGCTTAAACACAGGTTCCATATCAGGATTCTTCACCCTAAGATACATATCCTTGATATCTCCACCACCTTGGCTGCATGCCATTCTCAATCTGCTCCAAAAATGCTTTGCCAGAAGCATAGGCTCGATGGAGATGGTATATTGAAAATCCGGATCGTCTTTAGCCTTATCTATAAAAACCTGATTGAAATAGCTGGCTAATCCCTTACGAGAAACTTCGGGCGCGGCAAATCTGTCATTCTTCTGTATGGCAATGAAGATAGCATCTTCGCGACTGCAATCAAATAAGATATTAATGAATGGATAGTCGTTGTCGGTCTTCTTAACGTGGGTAGTTTCCTCATTAAGTGGAATCAGAGACTCACGCTCTACCTTGGTATAGGCAAGCCATTTCTGAGAGTCCTTCACTGCAGTTTCATCAGGCTGCACGGGTTTGTGACTTCCTGTCTCATAATGGATACCGCTGTTGATAGCATCAAAAACACAACTCACCAACTTCTTAAGTTTAGCCTTAGATAGCTTGCCGGGTATTAGCTCCTCCATATAAGGAACAAAAGTCAACTTATATATGCTATAAGTCATAACAGTTAAATCTGTTGCCATACTGGTTATATATTTTTTAGTTTAACTATAAAACAGGAAAATACAGTCTTCCTCAAGAGCGAATAAGTATTCCCTTTTTTTCTTTACAAAAGTACTAATTTATTTTTAAATCACCAAGGAATTTGTACGATATTTGCTAAAAAAGAAATAATAGACATTTTCCATCACGTAATAATACCCAAATGTGAATGTGAATGTGAATTTAAAATGCAAAACACTGCAAAGGTTACTAATAAAAAAGAATTATGGAGTAAGATGGATATACTAGGCCTCGCGCGTACATTATTATATTAAGGTTTTATACTTTATGCTTTCTCTATAGCAATATCCAATTATTATTTGAAAAACATTTCAAATTCACATTCACATTCACATTTTCAATAGGATCTTAAGACTAAAGTTTCAATAATCTCCCCCTCCTCGCCCCTTTTCCTACGTCGCCACGTAGAAATTCCTGCGTCGCCACGTAATATTTCCTACGTCGGGACGTAGAAAAAACCAGCTGCCGGAACCGCTTTTTCACAGCTGCAAGAACCGCTTCTTCACAGTTGCCGGAACCGCTTCTTTCACAACTGCCGGGACAACCCGATACAACTGCCGGGACAACTATTGTTTTTCGGCGAAAAATGTTGTATCTTTGCATCGTCAATGAAACTCATTGATGGGGCACTCTGACGAACAGGTGTATCATACCCCTGCCCAGGAAGGATGCCCGTGAGAAACTAAATTATTCACTAAAAAGGAAAGGAAAAAAGAAATGAAAAAGGAAACTTGGAAGACGATTCTGCAAGTCATCGTCACGGTGCTCACTGCACTCTGTACTTCACTCGGAGTTACGAGTTGCATGCAGTACATGTAGAAACAGGGTAAGCCTTTAAGGCTCATCAAGTTAGGAAACTAAATTATTCACTAAAGTACAACGAGTTAGGAAACTAAATTATTCACTAAAAAAACTTTTTGAATTATGGGTATTAAAGTAAAAGCTATCGAGCGCAACGTCGCTTTTGAGAAGGGTAAGCAGAAGTGGGCATACGTTATGCAGGCAGACCTCTACGGTCAGCTTACCCAGAGTAAGGTTATCGAGGAGGCTGCCGTGCGCAGCGGACTCGCCAAGCAGGTGATCAACGCTGCCTGGGGCGCCATCGGAGCGGTAATCACCGCATGGGCCACCGAGGGTCACTCTGTGGCAGTGCCGGGTCTCGGTTCACTCCGATTCGGTCTGAACTCTACCGCCGTGGAGGATGTGAACAAGGTGAGCTCTTCGCTCATCAACCGCCGCTACATCATCTTCGTGCCAAACTCCGAAATCAAGGAGGAGCTCGCCAAGACTAGTGTCAACATCACTTGCTACGACCGAAACGGTAAGGTGGTGAAGCAGGTGACTTCTTCTGACAAGAACGACACCGATGACGGCAATGGTGGTAACAGTGGTGGCGGTGGCAACGCAGGCGGCAATACCAGCCAGGGCGGTGATAACGCTGGCGGCAGCGGTTCGCAGGGTACGGGTTCTGAGGGAACCGGCTCAGAAGGCACTGGTTCTGAAGGTACCGGAAGCGATGACGGCCATGTAAATATCTAGAAGAAAGGTGTGTCAGTTCACTGAAAGGTGGACTTGACACACCTTTTTTTTTCGTTTCTTCATCTCTTTCATCTCTATCATCCTTCGCTTTGTTCTCATCGAAATCTATCTTAGTTCTCACCTCTATCCATCTTAGTTAGCATCGCTATCTATCTTAGTTCTCACCTCTATCCATCTTAGTTAGCATCGCTATCTATCTAGTTTTTATCGCTAACTTCCTTTCTCCCCCATCCCCAATAATAGTGATTTTCTGTTCATTTTCTCCGAAAAAGTAGTTTTAATGAGAAAACGATTTAGTTAATTCAAGTTTTTTTGCTAACTTTGCACTTGATTTCAATAAATTAAAGTAATAAACTCATGTATCTTTAAGAAAGGCTTCTTTAAGATAATGCATCTTTAAGAAAAGCTTCTTTAAGATAATGCATCTTTAAGAAAGGAAATACTATATGAAGAAATATCTACTCAATAAACGTCACGCCTTGGGCACCTGCCTCTGCGGCATCTCGTGTATGATGATGCTGGGGGCTTGCGATACCGTGTTCGACGTACACCCCTACGATGTGAGGGTGAACGGCGAAACCGACGTGAACGCCAAGAATATTACGAAGATTGAACAGGCGGTGAAGAGCAAGGATACCATCCGATTTGCCGTAATCAGCGACAGCCACCAGTGGCTCGACGACCTGAAGGCCGAGGTGAACGATATCAACCGCCGAAAGGATAGCATCGACTTCGTGATTCATTGCGGCGACATCTCTGACTTCGGGGCTACCCGAGAGATGAAATGGACCCGCAACAGATTGCAGAAACTGCAGATGCCTTCGGTGGTACTGCTGGGCAACCACGACTGTCTGGGAACGGGCAACCAGTCGTATGAGGTCATCTTCGGAACCCCTGATTTCAGTTTCATCGCCGGAAGGGTGAAGTTCGTATGCCTCAACACCAATGCCATCGAGTACGATTACTCGCGCCCGGTGCCTAACTTCGACTTCATGGAGGCGGAACGTTCTGCCGATTCCACCGATTTCGACCGCACCGTGGTGTGCATGCATGCGGCTCCCTACTCCGAGCAGTTTAACAATAATGTGGCAAAGGTGTTCAACTATTACATTCACCAGTTTCCTGGCTTGATGTTCTGCCTGGACGGGCATGGGCATCACACGAAACAGGAGGATTTGTATGGCGACGGCACCATCTTCTATATGGCAGCCAGCAGTTCCTTCCGCCAATATTACATATTCACTATCACTCCAAACGGTTACCATTATGAGATTATCGATTTCTAGATATAATTATTTGAGAAAAGGGGGATTGAAATTCTGCCTGGTTTCTTGCCTATTGCTGGCTAACGGAATGACGGGGGAAGTGAAGGCGGAGGAAGTGATGACTTCGGAAGTGATGGCGGAGGAAGAGATGGCGGAGGAAGTGAAGGCTTCGGAAGTAATGGCTTCGGATACGCTGAAGCAGACGGAGCAGACGGAGCTGACGGACATGACTTCTCCGGAGGATTCTCTGACCCGATATGACAGGCGAATCATCCGCTATCGCAAGCACTGGGATGTGCTGATGCCTACCCAGTCGGTGATTCAGACTTGCGGCAACATGGGTATCATCTCGGTGGGTATCGGCTGGGATTACGGCAAGAGAAGGCAGTGGGAGACGCATCTGCTCTTCGGAATTATTCCGAAATATGATTCGGATGCCGTGAAGTGTACGATTACGCTGAAGGAGAACTTTATTCCCTGGCGCAGGGATCTGGGCAAGGGATGGCAGTTTGAGCCATTGGAGTGCACACTGTATCTGAACACGGTGCTGGGTCACGACTTCTGGACGAAGCAGCCTACGAAATATGAGAGCGGTTATTATCCGTTTTCTACGAGAGTGCGCCCGAACCTGGGTTTTGGCGAGCGCTTTACCTACAAGATTCCGAACAACAGGCGCAAGCGTGTAAAGAGTATCACGATGTTCTATGAGTTGAGCACGAATGATATCTACTTCATGCGATTCTACCGCAATGGCAACGCCAATTTCTGGGATGTATTCGGACTGTCGTTTGGAGCAAAGCTTCAGATTCTCTAGAGTATAAAAATGCTGTGGTATTGTGGATGGAGATGGGGGATTGCAAATCCCCCGGTTTTAAGAGGTCGAACATTTTTTGACGCCGGATTGCAAATCCGGCGGGACGCCTAACGGGAGACTTGAAGGAGACGCCTAGCGGGGAGACTTGAAGGAGACGCCTAGCGGGGAGACTTGAAGGAGACGCCTAACGGGGAGACTCGGTGAAGCCCGCCAGGCGCTCGGCGGATTTGAAATCCGCCGTTAAAAGATGTCCCAACCTTTTTTGGATCTGCGGATTTGAAATCCGCAGCAATCAAATGTGAAAATAGAAAAGAAAAATGGAAACAGAGGAGATTATTCATAAACTGGAGGCGAAGGGCATTAAGCCCACCTCCAACCGCATATTGGTGATGAAGGCTTTGGCTGATGAGCTGAATCCGCTGAGTCTCAAAGACCTGGAGCAGAAGATGATATCGATGGATAAATCGAGCATCTTCCGTACCCTCACGCTCTTTCTGGAACACGATGCGGTGCATGCGTTCGAGGATGGCAGAGGAGTGTTGAACTATGAGTTGTGCGAGGAGGATGGGGAATGCGACCATCACGATGGCCATATTCATTTTTATTGCGAATCGTGCCATCGTTCGTTCTGCATGGAGGATATTCATATTCCGAGTTTCGAGTTGCCGGAGGGGTTCTATCCCCACTCCATCTCGTTCGTCATCAAGGGGGAATGCCCTGAGTGTAAACGAAAGCATCGCTGAAAGCAATGCTTATTACAACAGGAAGAAGCATCGCTGAAAAAGCATACTCCTTTGCTGCGGATTTCAAATCCGCAGAACATCAATAGGTTAGGACATTTTTTAACGGCGGATTTCAAATCCGCCGGGACGCCTAACGGGGCTTATTACAACAGGGGATTTCAAATCCGCCGGGACGCCTAACGGGGTATAATACTTCTTCTTTTTATACCAAGAAAAAAAGCTCCGAAACGAAAGCATCGCTTTCAGCAATGCTTATGAAAAAAGCTCCGAAGAAACTTGGTTTCTTCGGAGCTTTCCTTTTTGTACACCCTTAGGGATTCGAACCCTAGACCCACTGATTAAGAGTCAGTT
>ERZ1026888.1504-NODE-1504-length-10019-cov-20.041248_pt1 | contig 10019 bp, 6 predicted proteins | sample MGYA00380174_ERZ1026888 | MGnify/ENA primary metagenome ERZ1026888 (study PRJEB33269, sample SAMEA4719810) | human gut metagenome | biome: human-associated habitat; feature: organic feature; material: feces | place: Cameroon | collected 2013-10 ...
AGGAACAGAACAGAAATTTACTATGTCCCTTTGCTTGTTAGACAATGACACTTTTTTAGTGTCAGAGTGTCTAAGTTGAGTGTCTAAGTTGGTGTTAGAGTGTCTAAGTCTGGTATCTAAGTCAGTGTCAGAGTGTCTAAGTCAAGTGTCAGAGTCTTGGACTTGGTTATTTTTTTCCTCAACTTGGTTACCGACTTGGTTACTTTCCCCCTCGACTTGGTTACTTTTCCCCTCGACTTGGTTACTTTCTCCTCTCCAAACCGTAATGACAAATTCCTGTGCCTTGTCATTATTCATAAACGTGACATTGATATCTTCGTCCAGTGCACGAGTGATGCCACTACCTACACCAGTGTATGGCAGCAAGTATATAGCATTGTTAAAAAGGAACATATTGCGAGGCATGGAAGTTCCTGCCTTTATGTCATCATTTCTGCAAGTTCAGCATTATCGAACACTTTGCGCTTGTCGGCACCATTCTTCACCCATACGATTCCCTTGTTGTCATGATAAGTCATGTGAATTACTGAACATCAGTACGTTACGAGCAATCAACAAGATTTCAAGAAGTATATTAATAAGGTAGCGTCACCTTGAACAGCGGATTGTCTACATGCTCCTTGCGTATAACGTCTACAAGTTCGGCTACTATGTCGGGATGCGCTGCGCTCACGTCGTTGTCCTCGTGCAGATCGGTGGCGAGGTTGTACAGGTGCGGCTTGCCCTTTACGACAATCAACTTCCAGTCGCCACGGCGCACAGCGATTTGGTCGGTCTCGTGGAACTCCCAGTAGAGATGGTCGTGCTTCAGCTGCTTGGCATCGTCGCCGAGGAGCGTCGGAGCGATGGAGAGTCCGTCGAAGCCGTCGCCGGCGAGCTGGCGGTTGGTGTAGCGCTTGCGGAAGTTCTTCACGCCGGCGAGGTCGCAGAACGTAGGCATGAGGTCGTAGAAGGCGAACTGCAGGTCGTTCACCTCGCCCGCCTTGACGTGTCCGGGCCACCATGCTATGAACGGAATACGTATGCCGCCCTCGTAGCACTGACGCTTGAGTCCGCGCAGCTTGCCGTCGCGTCCGAAGAACTCGGGGTCGGCGCCGCCCTCCTCATGAGGTCCGTTGTCGGAGGTGAAGATGACGAGCGTGTTCTTGTCGAGGCCCTTCTCGCGCAGCTTCGCCATCACCTCGCCCACATACTGGTCGAGACGCGTTATCATTCCGGCAAACTGTGCGTGGGTATGCTCCACGGCATTGTAGCGCGAGCCTTCCTGTCCGCCCCACGTCTTGTCGACAAAGAACTTCTTCTCGTAGTCCTCCACGATGCTGTCGTAGGGCTGTGCCAGTTCGGCGTGAGGAAGGGTGTACGTGAGGAAGCCCACGAACGGCTTCTTGCCGTCCTGACGGTCAATCCACTCGAGCGCCTTGTCGTGAATGATGCGTGCCGAATACTGCTGGCGCTTATGGTAGTCGCGTCCGAACATGGGGTACTGTATGTTCTGCTCCATCACCTCGCGCACTACCGCCGTGTCGCCCATAGAGCGCGAGTAGCGGTTGAGGAAGTTGGGATAATACAGATGCGCCTGAAACTGGCAGATGTAGCCGTAGAACTCGTCTACGCCGCGCTTGTCGGGCGTAGAGGGCGAGCCTTCGTAGCCGCCTGCCCACTTGCCGAAGACGCCTGTGGTGTAGCCGTGGTCCTTCAGCATCTCGGGCAGAATCTTGTGCTGCGGATCGTAAGGCTCCTGACCCACAACAGCAAAGTCTACGTTGTTGCCGTACATCACGGTATGCTCGGCAGACCAGTACTCGCGGTTGCCGCGCACGTGTCCGTGCCCCGAATGCTGACCCGTCATTATCGAAGCGCGCGAGGGCGCAGACACCGGCGAACCGGCGTAAGCCTGCGTGAAGCGCATGCCCTCCTCAGCCATGCGGTCGATGTTGGGCGTGCTGATGTAGGGCTGTCCGTAGCAGGCGAGGTCGCCGTAGCCCATGTCGTCGCACAATATGAATATAATGTTGGGTTGCTTCGGCTGCACACGCTTTCCAGGCGCCTTCGCAGCCACGAGCATAGGCACTACGGAGAGGGCGGCGCTCGCTAAGAGAATATTCTTGTTCATCGCGAAATATGTTGTTTTAGATTAATCGATTTGTTTTCAATGTATAAAATTACAGCAAATAATCCGAACGCCAAAATCATTTGACTACAAACGCATAAATTAAGCCGTTTTTACTCCGTTTTTCAGATAAAAAACATTACTTTTGCATATAGATTTTGCGTGGAAGCGCACATATTAACCTGAAACACTATAAACAACAATGAGAGAGAAAATTGATTGCTTTCTGCCCTGCAACGATGTAGCCGAGATTGCCGACTCGCTGCAGACGCTGAGCCAAAGCAAGACTACACAGCATATAAACCTGCTCGTGAGCGACGCAAGCGACATCTGCGCGTGCGGCGACTCGGACAGCATCAGCGACTGCACCGTGATAACCATAGACGGACTGACGTCGACAAAGACGCTGCTCACCATCGAGGAGCATACCGACGCCGAATACGTGCTGCTGAGCCTGAAGCACACGCCGGTGAGTCTCGGACTGCACGCGCTCGACCGACTGCTGCGCGTGGCTACCGACAGCAATGCGGGTATGGTATACGCCGACTGCTACATACAAAAGGACGGCGTGCAGGAGAAACATCCTACCATCGACTATCAGACGGGCAGCATACGCGACGACTTCGACTTCGGACAGCTCGTGCTCATACGCGCATCGCTGCTGCACGAGTACGCCGCAAAGCAGCATCTCGCCGACTACAAGTGGGCTGGCTTCTACGACTTGCGCCTGTACATAAGCCGCAAGTCGCAGATTTTCCATCTTAACGAGTATCTGTACACGCAGGTGGAGACCGACTCGCGCAAGAGCGGCGAGCGCCAGTTCGACTACGTCAACCCGCGCAACCGCGAGGTGCAGATAGAGATGGAACAGGCGGCAACGAAGCACCTCGACAAGATTGGCGCTACGGTAGACACGTCGAAGTATATGAAGCCCGACTACAGCGAGCAGGACTTCACGTACGAGGCTTCGGTGATTATACCTGTTTTCAACCGCGCCAAGACCATCGCCGACGCTGTCGGATCGGCTCTCGCGCAGAAGACTACATTCAAGTATAACGTAATAGTAGTGGACAACCACTCTACCGACGGCACTTCAGACATCCTCGAAGCGGCTGCTACCGAGGACAAGCGCCTCATACATATCATACCCGAGCGCACCGACCTCGGCATTGGCGGTTGCTGGAACGTCGCTGTCGACGACGCACGCTGCGGACGCTTCGCCGTGCAGCTCGACAGCGACGACCTCTACTCGTCGCCGCAGACGCTGCAGCGCATCGTCGACGAGTTTCACAAGCAGGGGGCTGCGATGATTGTGGGCTCCTACCGCATGTGCAACTTCCAGCTCGAGACGCTCCCGCCGGGACTTATCGACCACAAGGAGTGGACCGACCAGAACGGACCTAACAACGCACTGCGCATAAACGGACTCGGCGCGCCGCGCGCTTTCTTCACGCCTATCCTGCGACAGATTCAGTTCCCGAACACTTCGTACGGCGAAGACTACGCTCTCGGACTCGCCTTCAGTCGCAAGTACCGCATCGGCAGAATCTTCGACGAGCTTTATCTGTGCCGCCGCTGGGACGGCAACAGCGACGCCGCCCTCAGCATAGAGCGCCAGAACGCCAACAACCTGTATAAGGACCGCCTGCGCACACTGGAGATTGCGGCGCGCCAGCAACTCTCCGAAGGTACCGCAGACGCCTCAGCCGACAGTTCGCTGCAGCGCTTCTTCAACCGCCAGCTGGAGGTGTGGGAGGATGCCAGACAGCACTTCCACGACCTGCGCAACGTGAAGACGCGCGAGTTGTCGTGCGGCGAGATTACGCTCAAGCTGCAGTTCAACCCCGCACGCATCGTGTCTACGGGCGCGAACATCGACCGCAAGACCATCGCCGAGCGCCCCTGCTTCCTCTGCGAGCAGAACCGACCGAAGGAGCAGATGCAGAAGCAGGTGGACAAGAACTTCACGCTGCTCGTCAACCCCTTCCCTATCATGCCGCAACACTTCACCATTCCGCTGCGCACGCACCGTCCGCAGAGCATCGGCATGAACTATGGCGAGATCTACCGACTGCTCAACGCCTATCCGACGCTGACGGTGTTCTATAACGGACCGAAGTGTGGCGCGTCGGCTCCCGACCACATGCACTTCCAGGCTGTATGTTCGGGCATGCTGCCGCTGCAGACCAACTGGCCCCGACTGAGCCGCGACACCGAAGTGATCATAAAGAACGACGAGCGTGGCGCGATAACAGCCGTACGCGGCTTCGCCGTGCCCGTATTCTCTATACGCACTACCGACCAGCACACGGGCGAACAGCTCTTCCGCAAGCTATATTCGGCGCTGCCGATGCACGGCGGCGATACCGAGCCGATGATGAACATCATAGCATGGCGCGACGGCGACGACTATCAGGTGGTGGTGATACCACGCACGAAGCATCGTCCCGACTGCTACTTCGCCGACGGCGAGCAGAAGCGCCTCGTCAGTCCGGGTTCGCTCGACATGGCGGGCTTCATCGTCACACCGCGTAGCGAAGACTTCAACACGCTCAGCGCAGACGAAGCCGTAGCTATCTTGAAGGAGTGCGGCATGGATGCAGCGGCTTTCGACGAGACAGCCGAAAAGCTGCGCACTCTTGCTGCAGGCAACCTCGCTTCTAACACCCACTTCGCGGGCAAGCAGCCGAACGTATCGGTAGGCATCGTGAGCGGCGCGAAGATATCTTTCTCGCTTAACAAGCCGTACATGGCTAAGGGCAACCTGATTGAGGGCGAGCAGGTGGTTGAGTTCCATGAGGGCGGCATCCTGTGGAACGGCAACCAGTATCGCGAGCTTACTTTCCATCCGCAGCAGAACGACGCCTCGTTCTCGCTGCACGACGTCACAATCGGCGTCAACTTCCACTGGGAGCGTCAGGAGACGCAGACCTTCCTGGGCACGCTGCGACTCGTGGTAGACTCAGACCGCGTCTGCGCCATCAACGAACTGCCCGTGGAGTCGTATCTGGAGAGCGTCATCTCAAGCGAGATGAGCGCCACATCGAGCCTCGAACTGCTCAAGGCGCACGCCGTCATCTCGCGCAGCTGGCTGCTTGCGCAGATTGAACAGCGCCACAAGCAGCAGACGGGCGCCGGAGGCAGCGGCTTCTTCTCGTTCATACGCAAGGACGACGAGCTGATAAAGTGGTACGATCGCGAAGACCACACCATCTTCGACGTATGTGCCGACGACCACTGCCAGCGCTATCAGGGCATCACAAAGGCTACGAGCAAGCATGTGGCGGAGGCTATACACGCCACACGCGGACAGATACTGATGGACAACGACGAGATATGCGACGCACGCTTCAGCAAGTGCTGCGGCGGTGCGACGGAGGAGTTCCAGTATTGCTGGGAGAACGTGAAGAAACCGTATCTTGCGGCGATACGCGACGTGGCTGACGCAAGCTCTTGCGGATGCAGCAACGCCGCAGCCGCAGAACTGCCCGACCTGACCGTAGAGGAGAATGCCGAACGCTGGATTCGCACGGCGCCGGAGTCGTTCTGCAACACCGACGACAAGAAGATACTCTCGGAAGTGCTCAACGACTACGACCAGGAGACGACCGACTTCTATCGCTGGCACGTCACATACACGCAGGAGGAGCTGAAGAGCCTCATCACAGAGCGTCTGAAGATGGAGTTAGGCGACATTCTCGACCTCGTGCCGGTGGAGCGTGGCAGCAGCGGACGCATCTGCCGCCTGAAGATTGTGGGATCGGAGCGCACCTTCACTATCGGTAAGGAACTGGAGATACGCCGCGCGCTGAGCGATACGCATCTCTACAGCAGCGCGTTCGTGGTTGACAAGGAGGACGTAAAGGACGGCGTGCCGCAGACATTCCGACTCACGGGTGCAGGCTGGGGACACGGCGTGGGACTCTGCCAGATTGGTGCCGCAGTAATGGGTGCCAAGGGCTATAACTACGACCAAATCCTGCTGCACTACTATCGCGGAGCGGAGATAAAGAGGATATATAAGTAATGGTGAAGTGGTGAAAGGATGTTGAGGTGGTGTGGTGTTGAGATGGTGACATTAGTACCTATCTCAACATAACAACACCTCAACAAAACAACATTTCATAACTCAAAACTCAAAATTGCCTTTGGCAATAATTAATAATTAAAAATTAAAAATTAATAATTGAAAAAGACCAATCCGTGGGCATGGATCCCCACACTATATTTCGCAGAAGGCCTGCCAAACGTTGTCGTTACAGCCCTGTCTGTAGTCATGCTGATGCAGATGGGACTGAGCGACGCTGAGGTAGGACTCTACACGGGCTGGCTGGCTCTGCCTTGGGTGGTGAAGCCGCTATGGAGTCCGTTCATCGACCTGCTGAAGACAAAACGCTGGTGGGTGCTCACGATGCAGCTGCTCATGGGCAGTGCGCTGGCTGGCATCGCCTTCACGCTGCCTACGTCGTTCTGGTTTCAGGGCACGATGTTCTTCCTCTTCGCTATGGCGTTCGCCAGTGCCACACACGACATCTCTGCCGACGGCTTCTACATGATAGAGCTTGACGAGCACAACCAGGCGAAGTACGTCGGACTGCGCAATACGTTCTATCGACTCGCCGTCATCTTCGTGAACGGTGCGCTCGTATCACTCGCCGGCTTCCTTGAACATCAGTTGCAGATGCCAGTGGTCTATACCTGGACGCTCATCTTCTACGCTCTCGCGGCGCTCTTCATCGGCATCTGGCTCTACCACTGCAAGATGATGCCGCGTCCTGCCGACGATGTCAGTTCGGAGAAGAGCGTTGGAGAGGTGGCAAGCGAACTGAAAACGATGCTCGCCACATTCTTCTGCAAGTTCGGCACAAAGGAGACGGTGTTCGTGATGCTATTCCTGCTGTTCTACCGCTTTCCGGAAGCTCTGCTGAACACGATGACAAAGACGTTCCTCATGCGACCTACAGCCGAAGGCGGAATGGCTCTGACACCCGAGGAGTACGGACTGGCGCAGGGCACGGTAGGACTCATCGGACTGCTCTTGGGCGGAATACTCGGCGGCGTGCTCGTCAGTCGCGACGGCATGAAACGCTGGCTGTGGCCGCTCGTATGCGCCATCACACTGCCCGACGTAGTGTACATATACCTCAGCTACACGCTCGACTCCAATCTGTGGGTCGTATCGTCGTGCCTCTTCGTGGAGCAGTTCGGCTATGGCTTGGGCTTCACCGTATTGACGCTCTACATGCTTTACTACAGTCAGGGCAAGTTCCGCACCTCACATTATTCTATATGCACCGGCATCTCCTACCTCGGACTGATGCTGCCGGGCATGGTGTCGGGCTACGTTAAGGACATCATGGGCTACAAGATGTTCTTCATCTTCGTGATGGCGTGCTGCCTGATCACGTTCCTCGTGACGGCGTTCCTGAAGATTGACCCCGAGTTCGGAAAGAAAAAATAATGACAGACAAGCAAAAGAAAACAACCTACCGCCCACACCGCAGAGGTGCAAAGACCCGCTGCCTGTGGTTTCCGTCGCTGATGTTCGGTGACGGATTGGCTGTGTCTGTGCTTGTTCTGACGATGGTGATGCTGCGCCGCATGGGACTTGACACCCCCGACACAGCGCTTGCCATCGCCTTGCTTTGTCTGCCCGTGCTGCTGCGCCCGCTGTTCGAGATGATAGTCACCCACTTCTGGGGCACCACAAAGGTATGGATTCTCTCCACACAGTTCATCTCCGCTCTCTCACTCGCCGCCGTAGCCTTCACGCTCCATACGAGCTACTGGCTGCTGGGCACGGCATGCTTCATGCCGTTCTTCGTCTGCTCGGCTCTGTTCTACAACATCGCTCTGCACCGCTTCTATGTTGACTCGCCACAAGGGGTGCACTTGTCTCAGGGGGTGCACTTGTCTAAAGTGCACCAACCAAGCGCAACATCTCAACATCTCAACACCTCAACATCTCAAATCTCAACACCTCAACACAACAACACAACAACATTCCATAGTCAAAAGTCCTGTGGATTTTTGACTATGGCCCTCCTCTTCGGCTGCGGAGTAATGGCGATGGTGGGCGGCAATATGGAAGTAGTGACACGCAACATACGCTACTCGTGGAGCTTTGTGTTCTACGTGATGGCAGGCGTAGAACTGTTTCTGTGGCTCTGGCACGCTCTCTTTCTGCCAGGCGGACCACACGGCTACGCCAAGCCGAAGCCTACGATGGGTCTGCATCGCGGCGAGTTCAGAGAGACTATGCGCCGTATGCTGCAGCGCAAGGACGACATCGCCACACTGATGTTTCTGCCGCTCTTCCTGCTGCCCGAAACGCTGCTCGCCCTCACCGCCCCACTCTTCGTCATAGCCAAGCCGCACAACGACGGACTGGGCATGTCGCCGCAGGAGTTCGCCTACGCGCAAGGCACAGCAGCCGTCATCGCCATCACCGTCGGCTACATTCTCGGCATATACGCCATACGCCGCCATGGACTGCGTCGTTGGCTGCTGCCCTCAGCCCTGCTGCTCGCCGTTCCGGGCGCCGCACTGCTCTTCCTCAGCTACAACACGGCAGCGCCACTCAGCATAGTATCCGCCTCGCTGGCTGCGGGTCACGCCGCATTGGGCTTCGCTCTTAGCATGGTGAAGCAGGTGGTGGTGCGCTTCACGCGCAACATGCCCGACAGCACTTTGCGTCACGCCATAGCGCGCACGCTCATCGCCACGCCGTTCGTCATCGTTGGCTCATTAGCCAGCCTCATGCTCACCATCGCCGACTATCAGCGCATCTTTCAGCTCGCCACGGAGCTTGCCGTAGTGCCACTGATTGTCAGCGTGTTCTACCTTTATCTCACACGCAGACAGCCGCAGGCGGAGTGAAACGATTTCCCAGCTTTCTTCTTCACCTTCTCGCCAAAAATGTGTATCTTTGCATTCTGTGTAACACCAGTTGCAACTAACGAAAAAGATAGATAATCATGAGCAATAACAAGCAACTATATATCGACTTCGAAGCCTACGAACGTATGGCAGAGCCGCATAAACAAGAAAAGGCTTCTGCATGGCGTACAGCAATCGGTCTGCAGGATGTGGATGGACTGAAGGTGTCCGACTATCTAAGAGAGACAGCTGTACGCCATATTGAAGGCGATATCACCATTGATGATGTTAGGGAGCGGCTGAAATCTTATTACATCAACAAGACCACACATGACAAGGACGATGAAGAAAAGGAAGAAGCTGACCGAGTTGCAGCCAATATTGCAAAACTGCTGAGCGAAAAGTCGTTCTCGTTTACAGCATTGGAATTTCTGAATATCCACAGACACCTGTTTGAAGGTGTGTTCAAACACGCAGGCGAGGTACGCACTTACGACATTAGCAAGAAAGAATGGGTGCTTCAAGACGACTCCGTTGTATATGGACGTGCAGCAGACATCATGATGGCATTGAGGTATGATATACAGCAAGAGAAAGAGTTCAATTACAAAGGACTGACCACCGATGAAATCATAGAACATATCGTTGATTTCGTCACGTTGCTTTGGCAGAACCACCCATTCCGCGAAGGCAACACAAGAACAACGGCGGTATTCGTCATCAAGTATCTGCGATCTATCGGATTCAAGGTGAACAATGATTTGTTTGCAAACAATTCGTGGTACTTCCGTAACGCATTAGTACGTGCCAACTATCGCAATCCATTAAAAGGAATAGAGCCGAACAAGTCTTTTCTAATCAAGTTTTTCCGCAATTTGATATTGGAGGAAGAAAACGAATTGAAAAACCGCTATATGCTTATTGGCTACCAGTATGATTGCGACACCCATACAAGCACCCATACAAGTACCCATACAAGCACCCATACAAGCACCCATACAAGTACCCATACAAGTACCCATACAAGTAC
>ERZ1026888.1506-NODE-1506-length-10014-cov-24.766342_pt1 | contig 10014 bp, 9 predicted proteins | sample MGYA00380174_ERZ1026888 | MGnify/ENA primary metagenome ERZ1026888 (study PRJEB33269, sample SAMEA4719810) | human gut metagenome | biome: human-associated habitat; feature: organic feature; material: feces | place: Cameroon | collected 2013-10 ...
ACGTTTCGAGCCTTATAACATTACCGTATATGTTAATACGGATGGCACCGACTGGAAGAAGGTAAACTTCCACATCTGGAGTAATATGACAGGCTTTAAAGAAGCTACAGAATGGCCTGGCGTAAACATCACACAGACCAAGATGATCGACAATAAGAACTGGTACTATAAGGAATTTACCATCACCCAGAAAGACGGATTGATAAACTTTGTATTCTGCGAGCCTAATACTGCAGGAACAAATGCAAAAACTCAGTCACACGACGTTATAGGAGTCAAATCAACTATCTTCGTCAAAGTGGGTCCTGGTAAGAGTGGTGGTAAGTACGTCTTTACAAATGTCACCAAAGACATAAATACAGGTATCGACTTGCCTATAACAGAGAACGCAGGCAGCTACACCGACCATGCTTGGTACACGCTCAGCGGTATGAAGATGAGCCAGAAACCTAACCAGGCAGGCATCTACATCCACCACGGCAAGAAAGTGGTCATCAAATAAAGAAATAAACCTAACTTTTAATTCTAATCGGGTAGGAGGTAAATGCTAATCATAAAAGGCATTTGCCTCCTATTTTCACATTTACCGACCTCCCACACCACCGTACGTGCGGTTCCGCATACGGCGGTTTCGTGCTTTCTCATCTTGCGATGTGTGGCAAAGTTGTTTTCAGCTATCCCTATGAGTAGCGTCACTTCTATCCTATTGTCGGATTCCGTCCTATCGTCTTGGATAGAGAGTTCCTTTCGGACTTCTGACGAGGTGTCTCACAAGGTAACATTCATTTACTATTGCACTGCACGATTCAGTCCTTCCCTATAGGCACACGTGCCTTGGGTACTATGACCTCTGCTGACTTCTCACGGCAAGCTTTACTCCGTCATGGTACATCGAATGATTCATCTTCACCCATGCGTCCGTGAGACCTCCTCGGATAAGGGCTTATTCTTTCCATCTTATACCCACTTCATTTACACCAACCATTCCGAATAGCTATAGGACTTTGATTTGTGTTGCAATCTCATCCATGGTCAAATGCCTTATATGAAGTTTCTGTGCGTTAGGTCAGATGTTTGCCGCCGGCTTCTTTCAGATTTCACCTCACGATGAACACCCTTGCCCTTGGCTATGTAATTCCCGCTATTAGGGCTTACTCGGGACTTGCACCCGTTAGACAATGCTCGTGCCGAGCATACAAATGGAATAGAGGGAATGTCCTTTGTTTCAGACATTCCCTCTATTCCGTTTTTATTTAAGAAAGAATTTTGCAATCCATTCTTGATTGTTCCGTATTATTTTATATATACTTTCTTTCTTGATCCGTCTTTATATACAATAATGTTAAACCCTTTCTGTAAGTGCTGCATTTTGTAGCCAGATACATTATAGATACCAGCAGAGACATGATTTGATGATGTTGTAACATTTTTGATGCCTGTCGGATCTGCACCTGTGCTGAACGTCATTACTTCACCATAGTAAGTACCCTCGTCTGTTGTGACAAATGCTTGGTATTCATAGTCCGAATTATAGGCAAGGTCCGGTAAAGTAGCAGTCATTACCTGTCCTGTTGCCTCTACAGTCAAAGCATTTGACGGAGCATTAGTTTTTGCCATTCCATGAACCGAAGTACCAGCTTTCTTCCAATATTTGAAGCCCTGTACTTTTATTCCGTCAGTACCACGCAGTGCGTAACCCTTTACCAATGCAGTGTTGCCCTCTATTGTTATCTCATCATATGTATGCACTGTCGGCTCAAAATAAGAAGTGTTGGAAGGGTCAAGTCCTACCCAGTCGCCATAATAGTATGTTCCAGAATTTGCAAGATAATAAGGGCGATATTTCCAGAGCACGGTACTGTTCAGATTACGGATGTATCCTTCAATCTTTCCCTTGTAAATACAAGCAGAGGCAGTGTTTGAAGCAAAGTCTTTTGACCAGTCTGTGCGTCGCCACTCAAAGCCAACGTTCTGTTCGTCATCGGCAACATTTGATTCTGCTGCTATGATGACATTGCCGACAGAGATTACTTTTGGCTGCTGGGTGACAAGCAATAATTTTTCTGTAGATATATTTTTTGTTGTCGTATATTCCTTATATTCATAATGGTCTTTCGATGAAAGTTGAACCAAATATTTTACCGTAAAGTTTGAATTTGGGTCAAGTCCGCTTAATTTGATTTTGCCGTTGTCCTTACCTTCAATATGTTTGATTTGCTTTGTACCTTGATAGACATAGAATTCTTTCCTGTATACCTTGGCGTATTTCGTATCCACGTCAGGATGAGAATATTCGATTGACAAAGAGGTTGCCGTTGCTGTAGCATCAACAGTGGGAGCGTAACCGGAAGTATAAGCATTGCCGGACATAACTTTACATTCATGAATCTTGTCGTCACCTTTTATTTTTGCCTTGATGACAGCATCAACTTTCGTTCCAGGAAGAGCAGTTTCCGTTACTACTGTTTCGTTACTTGTAATTTCCGTTCCGTTAAGGGTGCATGTTAATCTGTCGTCAGGTTTTCCTTTAGCTTTAATTTTTACGGTATATTTAGTCTCATCGTATGATAAACTCAGAGGACAGAGCGTACTTTTGCTGAGCGAAGTGCCAGTCTTTGCATCTACAGCATTGTCGTAACCTGCTCGCCATAATTCTATGACGGTTCTTCCGAACTCAGCCTTTATGTCTTTCCAACAGAGTGCGTCAATACCTATAAAGCTGATATTTGGTGGGAGAATGATGGTTCCTTTGTTGTCGGTAGGAGTATAAAATGCACAAGTGTTGATTACTTCAAGTGATTGTGGCAAGGAAACTGTTTCTATTTTTTCACAGTTAGAAAAAGCATAAGAACCTATCTGTGTAATGCCTTCACCGATTATAATGTTTTTAATCTTAGATCTGCAATCTTTCCAAGGTACAGTATTAGCACTGTAGTTACTCATTTCTCCAGAACCCCATACCTTTAGCGTTCCTTCGTCATCAAGCGACCAAAATGCTGCTTCGCCGCACGAACCAGTCTTTGTCTCTGCTTTTACCCCCCCCAACAAGGAAAACAGGCAAAGCAACAAAAGTAGAAATTGTTTCTTCATAAATTAATTCATTTAAAATTTAAAATCAGTAAACTTACACAATTATAAGTTGGTGCGACCCATAATTTTGGCTATAAAATCGTGGTGCACCTCCTTAATAATGTGCGTACAAAGTTACGCAAAATTCATGAATACAAAAAAATAATATAGAAAAATGTATTCTATTCCATTTCAACAAAAATTTTACAACAATAGTTTTGCAACTTTTTTATTATGGTTGCAAATCCCTATATTCAGACACCGCATTGAAGCAAGGGCAAGCCTTTTGTGGGTTCAAGTCACGATGACCGACAATAACAGCCAGCGGATATGTTTTCTTTAGGCGCATAATCAATTGCCGTATGGCTGTTTTCTGTGCATCCGTTCTTGTGTCCTTGGGGTTTCCGACTGCGTCTAAGCCTCCCTCATAGCAAATGCCGATGGAATACCTGTTGTGGTTCACGCAGTGGGCACCAATTTGTTCAATAGGTCTGCCGTTTTCAACTGTTCCGTCACGACGGACAACATAGTGATAGCCGATTGTGCGCCAACCGCGAGCCTTGTGCCATTGTGTAATGTCTTTTGCCGAACTCAGCTGGTTGGGACGAACGGCAGAGCAGTGTATGATGATAAGTGTAACTGTTCTCATGATTCTTCGTTTTTGTTGTTTGATACTTTTCCGCTGTGATAATCCAATCCTGCTAAGGCAGCACTGAAAGTGAGCAGTTCACCAAAGGCTGTCAATACAGTTGGGTCGATGTAACCTTTTGGCGGAATGAACATGGCGGAGATTATTAACCCTACACCAAGCACAGCCAGTATGAACGAGGCTGCAAGGTGCAATTTTGTATGTCTGTATTTCTTGATTGCCATAAATGTTGTTTTTTTAATTCAGTAGCCACCACATATAAAAGGTGGCTACCGAAAATGTTAGTTGATGTATTCCAATTATTCCTTGCTGTCTGTGTCGACAGGTTTGTCGTTCAGTTGGTTGATGTCAACAAACGATGCAACCTTACGTATTGAAACAGAATCCAAGGCATACGAACGCTTTTGGTTCGGCCAGAAACGGAGGTGTACTTTCATCACGTTGTCGGCAGTGAACTCCTTTTCAGTAGGGCTGCCGTAGGTCTCAGGACTCAGATAGAACGTACCAAGGTCTCCGAAACGCACACGCTTGGAGTCTTTCACAAGCTCCACGAGACAGTCGCAAGCTGCCATCAAAACGCCGAGGATAGTTGCACGGTCGAAAGGTGAACCGTGGTTGCTGATGTGCTGTGCAAACTCCTCCGTAGAGAGGGTTTCAGTGTAGACGAAGCGTCCGTACCATCTGCCGTATGCAGCAGAACTCTTGTTGTTGTTCTTGTACTTCTTTGTGATTAACTTTGCCATAATACTTTTGTTTTTAGATGTTGTACATGTTTACAATTCTCGTTGCTATCATGGATAGCGTGCTTGCAAGCGGACAACCTTTTATCGGATGTCTGATGCAAAAGTACAACATTGGCAGAGCGAAATCAAGCGTATGGAAAAACGGGAAAGTGGCGTGGAAAAACAAAGGTGAACCACACTATGTATGCAGTTCACCTCAAAATGGCGTTATAAAAGGACTTTCACTAAGCATGTTTGCGCTTCGCTAATTCTTGATAATATTCAGTCCCGTGGAAAATTTCAACCACCTTTAGAAAATCCTTAATAAAGAAGTCTTTCTTCCAACGCTCTCCCTTGAAGTTGCTTGAAATAGGTTCTTTCATAAGATTGTTGCGAAAATCGCCCATTGTCACTGTAAGGCGATTGTGGAAAGTGCGCTCGGTTGTGTCTAATTTCTCTACAAGAACTTTCTCCTTGACGAACTCAAAGAATGGCTTTTTACATTTCTCGCTGAAAATATAATTGGCCAACCTTTCCCATTCCACAAGAATGAACAAGTAAGCTATCAGGTCGATAGGCTTCTTGTAATACCCATCAAGTGTTTCTGTCGGCAATGCGCCAAAGAACTTTTGGAAGATATACAGAAAGCAATCCGACAATTTGTTTTCGTCAACAAAAGGTCTGAAAAGATTATATACAGGTATTCCTGTTTCGTCATCCGGTAAAGCATCATGTATTTTCTTTCCGAAGTCAGCCAGTCTTTTTGTTAATTCAGCATGCGCCTTTACCAAAACGAGGTATTCTTCTTCAAGTTCTTTCTTGGTGCTTTTGCGTTTGCACTTATTCCCATGTTTCTTCTTGGATTTCTTGATAGGCCCAATAGGTAAATGAGCCCTATTTCTTCTGTGTCTTTTGTATTCTTCTGGAACATTCGCGCTTATGCAACTGCCGAGAATAGAAGAGTCTTCGCCTTCTTCTATATGAAGAGGCGGTGTTATCGGGTCTATTACAGTAAATGTTGAGGAGTGTTCTTGCCACGTTTCCTTTTTGAATATAATGTCAGCAGCACTGCGTGGCTGACGAGTCTGGATTTTTCGGATGATTTCAACGGTATAGCCTTTTTGGCGAAGTTCTTCTATTTCTGTTTTTTTCAGAATGCGTACACCAGTAACATCAACACCCAATGAGGTCTTGACGATTGGTTCACCAGAAGTTTTTACACTAAACCGTTTCCATAGGGGTGACTTGCGTCTGCCCCATTGATGGTTCTTGATAAATCTTTTCATAAGACACATATTTTAATTGTTAAACAAAAACTTCCTTTTGCTCAACCATCACAGGCGCAAAGAACCTCTTCCTTTGCTTTGTTTCCTGCGCTCTAAATATGTGTGAAATTGTAGTTACCGCAAATGTAGCGAAAGTTATTCGCTTCGCCAAATTTTCAGATGACTATTTTTAGAAAGTTGGCAACTTTCTTGTAGAAATCAGGCAACTTTCCATATGAAATCAGGCAACTTTCTAAAAATCGGCCTGCAAAAGTGAAATTTATTGCATTGGTTGTTGTTTCTTAACACAAGAATCATTAACTTTGCGAAAGTATAGTCTCACATTGGATTTTTGTCCGTTGTTGAACCACAGAACATATTGTCGAACATTTAAATTTAAAGATAAGAAACAGACATTACAAAAGAATGAAACGCCAAGGATTGAGCTATTCTTAGAATAGCCTTTCCTCAACAGGGATATAAAATGAGGTTTACCTCAAAATCTTTAACAAAGCGTTTCCGTTCTATACTTTTTGGATATTGAGCTTTTAGCTCTTGTTCTCTCTTATGTGAATACCGCCAATCATTCATCCTATGGGAACAAGCAGTAAGAAGGTTCACGCTCATAAGGCGTGGACTGTTCTGCGCTTGTTATAGGATAGGTCACTTGGCGGTAACCAACATAAGAGACAAGTTCGGAACGGTTGCACGCCTTTTTATATGTTTCCACTTACAACGTTAGGAACTATTTCAATTTAAACACTACTCTATGAAACGACTGAGACTATTGGGATTCATTCTCATTTTCCTTTTTTCTTTTGGAATCGTTTTCGCCCAGAAGAAAGCGTCTGGCAACTCATTAAATCTGACACGTATAGAACAACTTGTCGACAAGTACATATCCGAGAAAACCAATGGAACAGGTGGCGAAACGGCTTTAACTGGACTGTCTATTTATTACGGAGGCTTGTCTGATTTGCAAAAAAGGTCAGTATGCAAGTACTTTATGACGAGAATAGACAAATTTCACTCTGACGGTGATATGAAATCGGCTTTGGTATTGTCTGATTTGTATGAATCGTTCTCACCCGACCCCACGGATGCCAATTACGCCCGATTGTATTATATACGCGGAGAATATGCAGCAATGCGAAACGATACTCTGACGCTAAAAAGGCAAATATCAAGTCTAGTGAATTTTTCAAGTTCAGATGAAACAGAAAAAGAAAAATATGTAACGGCACTCAGCACTAACTTGGAAGAAATAAGAAATTATGTGCCAGTAGATAAAACCATTGAAGGAACTTGGGTGTGCGATTTGCAAGGGAATGAATACAGTGAGCCTTATTTTATTCTTGAGGTTAAGCAAGCATCCGAAGGCAAACCGGTTTTCATTTTAAGAAATTATACCGGCTTCCTTAGTTTTGTTGAAAAACCAGTTATTTTTCAAGAGGAATATGCTTTTACAAACGACTCTGTATATGTAGCATTTTCCAATGAGGATTTGAAGAATCCAAGTCCACTCCTGAACGGTCTGTTACGTACTTATGGCAATACCTATGCGAGCATTATCGGTTTGAAAACTGCGCGTAACACCGGCAGCTCGTTAGTTGGCGATCTGACGGGAATGGCCACATCTATGGTTGCGGATGCCGTTTTTGACAATGTTCTTGCACCGCGCAAGTACAGCTATCTTTTGGAATTTAAGCTGCGTAAAGTCAACGATTGGCAAATGGATGCCGATGTGTCATTGTCGCAGGTGACGGTGAAGGGCGATAACGTTCCTAAATACAAAGACCTAAAATACCATACCTTGTTTACAAAAATCAAGCGTGAGGACAATTGGTTCTGGTATGGTCAAGGATTTGGATCTATGACAATACCGTTTGACATGGACAAGGAAGAGAGAAAGGCTTTTAGAGAAGGACGTAAATGTCCAAAAAATTGGGAAAACTTTAATACAAAGAATATTAAAGTTTTCAATACTCTGCAAACAATAAAGATAGAGTACCTCACAGAGGAGCGTCTTCTTGCAGAAGGTGTAGCTGTATCCGATGTCGTTAATATTCACAAACAATTTAACGAGTCTCGGAGACGAGTAGTGGTGGGGATTGAACTTAACCAAGAAAGCAAGAACTTAAACGTGAAAAAGACTATACCTGCCTATCCAGCAGAACGTGCCGGTATTAAAAATGGAGACATTATCACTCATATCGATGGTTATGAAGTATCCACACCGCAACAGTTTTATGATGTGATAAAAAGCAAACTTCCATATCAAAAAGTAGTGTTGACTGTGGAACGTAAGAAGAAAAAATTTGATGTAACAGTAGAAACATGTCTGTCTCTTTAAAAATAAACCAATTTAATGTATAAAACAATGAAACAAATAATTTTGATAGCCATTGGCTTGATATCTCTTTTGCCTGTCTCGGCTCAAGTGTTGTCAAAAGAAGAGAGCGCAAAGCTGGGTAATACCCTTGAAAACCTCGCACGCGAGGGACAAAGAAAAAATCGTGAGAAATATATGGCTAAGCAACGGAAGGAGCAACAGCGGGCAGCAGAAGTGGAGAACCGTACCCAACTCGGGCTACAGCAAAATAAACAGCAAGTGCAACGGTTGCAAGAAAACTATGGAGTTGATGATTTGCGCCAACGCAATGGCGAAAGCCGTCCACAAAGACGAAATATACAGAAAGCACAAATAAGTAGCATGCAACGTAGCACACCTAATGGAAATGATGGTAGGCAAGCAAGAGGAAATGGCGGAATGAATGAGTATCCGCAGCGAAATCCAGGACAGAGACCTTGTATTGAACCGCCATCTCGTGTTCCACGTACACCTCGTGTCCCGATAGACCAAGCTCCAGTACGGCGCCAGCCTGTGGTTTACCGTAAGCCACTTGGACAATTTCCTCCCAAAACTATTGCTAAAAAAGTTCCTCCAACTCGTCAACATCCAGTAAAACCTATACACCCAGTAAATCCGAAACAACCAGCCAAACCAGTACGACCTGTTAAACCTATGAGTGAAGATGATTTTTTCTGTCCGAAAGACAAACGTGTGGAGATTATTACTTGGCGTGACATAAAACCAGGCCTTTGCACAAAGGATGCTGGAATAACAGCAGCAGTAATGCGTTACAATCGTGAACTAATGTATGATGTAGGATTCGTAAACGGCGGATTCAGCACGCAAGGACGCTCACCGCTTATTGTGGTACAGCGTGGCGATTGGTATATTGTAAAAAGCAGTAGGGTATTAAGAAAATAAAAACTCGTGTATTATGAATTGTAAATTCTTGAAATTGCTGGTATTGTTCGCCTTGTATAATATATCGATGTGTGCCTTGGCACAAACGGATGATACGGTCAATAAAGACACCTTGGCGTTTGAATCAATTGTGACCTTGGATTCCACGAAGCTCAACTATGATAATTTCATGGTAATACCAGGCTCAGGTCTTTTTGTAAAAGAGAATGACAGTGGTGAGTTTCGTGCTTTGGACAGAAAGCAATGCCCAGAGTTTGAGCATCTGAAATTCCTGGACAATCTATGGTACGACCAGGTGGTAACTTCCGCAAATCGTACTTATGTACGCAATAGCACACAAATATATGATATAGGAAAGGACAAATGCTCACTTGTTGCAGAATTGGACACTGCAAGTTTTCGGTTGTTTGCAGCCAACGATTCCTCTTTCCTTTTCGTTGTATATCAGAATGAGGGCAGTCTATTGTACAGATACAACTTGACCACAGACAATACGGAACTCCTGTATGCCACTACAGCAGATATTTATGGTGCAGAACTGTTAAATGATGCTGTATGGTTCGTGGCTGGTAATTCATTGTATGAAACTAATGAAAATGGGACGGAAGAAATTTTTGCTTATGAACCTGAGGATTTCATAGGGATGACTCTTACGCAGAGAGGAGCGTTAGTTTATACTGCAACAAAAGTCATTTTGTTTGATGGAGAAAATGCCATACCCGTAGCGTCAGGCAGTTTCTTTCGGATAATATACAGTTCTGGCAGAACATATTTCGTGTTGCGAGATGGAAATGTATTGGCAACAGATGCCTTATAGAAATTGGAAGGCATTATTTCATTCGTGACATTTGAAATTCTCGTTTTTACTCAGCCGTAGACAAGAGGTCTACGGCTGAGTTTTCGTTGCTACTTTTTCTCCACAAAGGCTCTTGTTCCCATCCATTTGTAAATCCCATAGCCTTTGTGTCAACCATGTCAGATTTTTAACCCAACTTTGCCCCTTACAACAAATTTCAATGAATTTTCACGGGTTGC
>ERZ1026888.1511-NODE-1511-length-9986-cov-5.399255_pt1 | contig 9986 bp, 6 predicted proteins | sample MGYA00380174_ERZ1026888 | MGnify/ENA primary metagenome ERZ1026888 (study PRJEB33269, sample SAMEA4719810) | human gut metagenome | biome: human-associated habitat; feature: organic feature; material: feces | place: Cameroon | collected 2013-10 ...
TTAACAATTTAGGCAATTCTTAAAATAAAAAATACTTTATATAAATACGGGAATTAAAAGTTATAAACAAAAGTGCTACTTATAAGTGGTCTATTTTGTATTGAAAAATTTCTGAGAATTAAGATTATTGAGGATATAGGAGTAAGACAGATGGTAAACGGATTAAACGGATATTCAAATCAGGATATCATGTTACAAGAAGCAAGAAGAAAAGCTCTTGCAGCTCAACAAAATGGATATGTTCAACAAACAAATGAATCAATAATGCCACAAAATCAACCTGCAAAATCAGATAATGTTGTTGGCAAAGATGATGGTAAAATTGGATTTTGGAAAGGTTTAAAATCTTTTGGTAAAGGTTTATTAAACTTTGGTAAAGGTCTAATTGGTTTTGATAAAAATGGCAATTGGAGTGCTGGTAGATTTTTGAAAAATGTTGTAATTGGTGCTGGCGTTGCAGCTGCATGTGTATTGACTGCTGGTACTGCAGTTCCTGCTATAATTGCCGGTCTTGGTGTTGGGACAGCTGGTTGGGGTCTTGCAAAATCTCAATATCAATTCTGGACTGCTAAAACTGATGCTCAAGCAATAGCTGCGATGGAGGATACAGGTTCTAATGTCGCAGGTTTAGGATTGTCCTTAGTTGGTGCAAAAGCTACTATGAGACAAGTTCCTGGGGTTGATGCAGCTAAATATAAAGGATTTATGGGAACTTTAAGAGCTGGTTGGGATTCTACAACAATCGGATTCTCAAAAGGTTTCTCAGCTCTTAAAACTGGTTATAAAGTCTATAGAGATGGTGGTTTCCAAACATTAAAAACTGTGGCTAGTGAAAATTTGACAGGTTTCAAAAATACAGTTGTTGCTAAGTATAAAAATGCTACAAAAGTTCCTACAGTTGAAAAAAATCAAACTAATAGAGTTAAACAATATGATGATAGAATAACAGAATTACAAGAGCAAGTTGCGGCTACAACAGACAAAGGTGCTAAGTATTCATTAAATAAACAAATAAAACGTTTACAAGAAGAAAAAACAAATATAGAACAAGCATATAATCAAATTAATTCTGAAACTACATTTGCAAATGCTCAAAATAGAATAAATACTCTTCAAAAACAAATAGAAACATTGAAACATCAAACAGAATCTTATACAAATAAACGTGTTAAATTCTTAAAAGAACATGAAATTGCTAAATTGGAACAACAAATGGAAGTTTACAAATCTGTTCTTAATCAAAAGACTACTCAAGCAAGAAATATCAGAGCAGAAATTGAAACTCTTCAAAAGGTTAAAGTAAAAGACAGAACTCCTGAACAAGTTGCTAAATTAGCAAAACTTCGTGAACAACAAAAAGATTTAGGTTTTAAATTACCAAGTCGCAAGGAATATGAAACATTAGCTAAAAATTCAACTGAAGCAGCAAAAGATTTAGTTAAAAAACAAGAAACATTCGACAAAGCTCAAAAAGAATATGCAGCTGCTGAAAAAGCTTATAACAAATATGAAAAAGGTGATACATCACCTGAAAGATTAGAAGCTCATAGAACAATGCTTGATGCAAAAGATGCAGTAAATAATGCTTACCAAGAATTAGCTCAAGCAAAAATCCAAAACTCATCAAATCAAGCTTTCCAATCAGCAGCATCAGGTGCAGATTACACAGGAGCATTTATTCCAAAAGCTGGTCAATTCTTCCAAACATTTAACAATCTATATGGTAAAGCTGATGTACCTTTTGTTTCAGGAAAACGAGTTCCATTCACTCAATTATCAGTACCAGGAAACATTGGTAAAGCTCATACAATCGTTGCAACAAATGAATGGGTAAATCCTTCAGTAGGTGGTCCTTCTTTAGATGAAATGTTAATGCAAGAATTACAAAACGAACAAGTTGCACAATATCAACAAGCATCTCAAGTTCAACAAGCTCCTACAGAAGCTGATTATGCTCAATACCAACAAATGATGAATGAATATCAAGCAACAGTAAATGAAATCAATGCTTTAAGAGCAGCACAAGCACAAGCTTACCCTCAAGCTCAAGCTTATCCTCAGCAAGTAGCTGGACAACCAAGAAATATAGGAATGGATATGCAAAACCTAGACTCTATAATGAAAGCATACGGTTTTACTGCATAAGTTCATAACAAAATCAATTCCAAAAACCTCGTTCTTAAATATTTAAGAACGAGGTTTTTGATTTGCTAATATTATTCATTTTTTATATTTTCAAGTTGTTTTACTTTTTCTTGAAGTTCTAGGACTTCGTATTTCAATCTGTTTAGTTCACAAGTTACGGGGTCAGGGATTCTATTGTGCATAAGAGTTCCATCAGGCGCTACAAATTTTTGATGAACAATTTTTCCGGGGATACCTACAACTGTTGAGTATTCAGGAACATCATTCACTACAACAGACCCGGCACCAATTCTTACATTGTTTTCGATAGTTATATTACCCAAAATCTTAGCACCAGCACCAATAATAACATTGTTTCCTATTGTAGGGTGTCTTTTTCCGGTTTCTTTTCCTGTTCCACCAAGAGTTACTTGTTGGTATATCAAAACATCATCTCCAATAACGGTAGTTTCACCAATAACAACACCTTCACCATGGTCTATAAAAAATCTGTTACCAATAGATGCTGCAGGGTGAATCTCTATACCTGTAATTATTCTGGTTAGATACGAAATCAATCTAGGAATAAATGGTACATGCCAGTAATTAAGCTTATGAGCAATTCTATGTGATATTAAGGCTTGTAATCCAGGATAACAAAACAATACTTCAAAAATATTTTTTGCAGCCGGATCGTTATCATAAATAACTTTAATATCTTCTTTAATTTTGTTTATCGCCCTAATAATCATAATTGTTTACTCAAAAAGTTCTGTAGATAAATACCTTTCACCAAAATCGCACATAATAGTTACGATTAGTTTGTCAGGGTTTTGTTTAGCGAGTTCTTTTGCTGCGTACAAATTAGCACCAGATGAAATTCCACACATTATCCCCTTAGTCTTAGCAAGGTTTTTAGCTTCTTTTATTGCATCATCACCTTTTACTGTTATAACACCATCAAGTTCGCCTGATTTATAAATATCTGTGATGAAATTTGCACCGATACCTTGAATTTTGTGAGGGCCTGCAACACCATTTGTAATCAAAGCACTTTCAAATGGTTCAACACCATATACCTTAGCTTTATCACCTAGTCCTTTTTTGATACCAATAGCAGTACCACCAGTCCCTATACCTGCAACAACAATATCTACCTTGCCATCAGTATCTTCAAGTATTTCTTTTGAAGTTGTTTCTATATGTGCTTTTGGGTTAGACATATTAGAAAATTGCATTGGTATAAAAGAATTGGTATATTCTTTAGCTAATTCTTTTGCTTTTTCTACAGCCCCTTGCATTCCCTTTTCTTTAGGAGTCAATACAAGTTCTGCCCCATAGCCTTTTATGAGTTTTTTGCGTTCTTCTGACATATTTTCAGGCATAACTATAATAATCTTTAACCCCATAACAGCACAACACATAGCAAGTCCAATACCAGTATTTCCGCTCGTTGGTTCAATTATTACAGTATTATCGTTTATTTTGCCTGATTCTTTAGCATCTTTTAGCATATAATAAGATGCTCTATCTTTCACAGAATGAGAAGGATTTAAAAATTCAAGTTTTAAATAGATATTTTCATTATATTTGACTAAAGGTGTTTTACCTATCAAATCTATAACATTATTGTAAACTTTCATTTTAGAATTTCCTTTTATTTTACTAATTTAGCAAATTTACGTTTGCCTGCTTGCAAAACAACTTCTGAGTCAATATTAACAGTATAATTCAAATCTGAAATTTTATTTCCATCAATTTTAACCCCGCCACCTTGAATTAGACGTTTTGCTTCACCTTTACTTTGAACAAATTTCAAATCAAGTAACAAGTCAAGAATACCTTTACCGTTTTCTATAGTAACAGAAGGAATATCTTGTGGTATTCCCTTGTTGGATACAACATTGATAAACTCTTCTTGAGCTTTGTCTGCATTTTCTTTTCCATGATATTCTTCCGTAATTGTATGAGCCAACTGAAGTTTTATGTTTCTAGGATTAACATTTCCTGATTCAAGTTGTTCTTCAATAGATTTTAAATCTTCAGGTGTAATATCTGTTAATAAATCATAGTATTTAGGAATTAAAGTATCAGGAATACTCATCAATTTTCCAAACATATCATTAGCTGAATCTGTTAATGATATACAATGTTCAGGATAAGTTTTAGACATTTTAACAAGTCCGTCAGTACCTTCAATAAGTGGTAATAACATAACCATTTGAGGGTATTTTTTGCCGTATGCAGCTTGAATATCACGTCCTAATAAAGTGTTGAATCTTTGGTCTGAACCACCGAATTCAATATCTGCATCAATTGCTACAGAGTCGTAAGCTTGCATAAGTGGATAGAAAAATTCGTGGATTGATATTGGTTTACCTTCTGCATATCGTTTTGCAAAGTCATCACGAGTCATCATTTGAGCAACAGTAACTTTACCAGCTAATTGAAGAAGCTCCATAAAGTTTAGTTTATGTAACCAGTCTGCATTATTAACAACTTCTGCTTTTGAAACATCTAAAACCATAGACATTTGTTCAAAATATGATTTAGCGTTTTCTTCAACCTGTTCTTTTGTTAAAGCTGGTCTTGTTTCAGATTTACCTGAAGGGTCGCCAATCATAGCAGTTGCACCACCTACGATAAGCACAAGTTTATGACCAAGCTCTTGGAATTTTCTGAGTTTTCTCATTACTACAGTATGACCCAAGTGTAAATCAGGACGAGTTGGGTCCATACCTAATTTAACTCTCAAAGGAGTGTTTGTATCATGTGCGTGTTGAAGTTTTACGGCTAATTCTTCAATACCACCAGGTAATACTTCTGCGTTTTTTGCCAAAATTTTAGCTTGCTCAATAAATTCTTGTCTTATTTCCACAATATTTCCCTCTTTATAATATGCTACAATAAAACAATAATAACATAAAAAGAAGTTTGCAAAATGATTTGTAATAAATAAATCTTTACAGACAAAATTACCCTTCTGATGTAAAATAAAATAATTATGAATAGAAGAGATTTGTTGGAAAAATGCTTAAATGAGCGAATTTTAATTCTAGATGGGGCTATGGGGACAATGCTCCAAAAATCACATTTGACAGAAGAAGATTATCGTGGAGAAAGATTCAAAAACCATAAATCAGAGTTAAAGGGAAACAATGAACTCCTTTCTATTACTCAACCTGAAATAATTAAAGATGTCCATAGAGCCTTTTTGAAGGCTGGTGCAGATATAATTGAATCAAACACTTTTTCTGCGAATTCAATATCACAAAAAGATTATGACCTATCTGACTATGTTAAGGAATTAAATGTTCAATCAGTAAAAATAGCAAAAGAAGTTGCAGAAGAATATTCAACATCTGAAAAACCTAGATTTGTCGCAGCCTCTATTGGGCCAACAAATAAAACGGCATCTATTTCACCTGATGTTATGAATCCTGCGTACAGAGATGTTACGTTTGATGAGTTGGTAGCCACATACAAAGAACAGGTTGAAACCCTTGCAGATTGTGATGTAGATATATTTCTTATTGAAACAATTTTTGATACTCTTAATGCTAAAGCTGCCATATATGCAATAAAACAAGTTTTAAAAGAAAAAAACAAAGATATTCCGATAATGCTTTCTGTTACCTTATCTGACAAATCAGGTAGAACATTATCAGGACAAACTTTAGAAGCTTTTTATTATAGTGTAGAATTTGCAAATCCTTTGTCTATTGGGTTGAACTGCTCTTTGGGTATAAAAGATATGATACCTTATATTGAGGAGTTGGGAACATATAATAAATTTAGAATAAGTTTATATGCAAATGCCGGATTGCCTAATGCTTTTGGCGAATATGAACAAACTCCTGAAATGATGGCAGAAGGATATCGAGAACTTGCTCAAAAAGGACTTTTAAATATTTGTGGAGGTTGTTGTGGTACTACTCCTGAACATATCAATGCAATATATAATGCAGTAAAAGATATAACTCCTCATACCGTTTCTAACATAGAAAATTATCAATCATATTCAGGTCTTGAGCCTTTTGTGTATAATGGAAACCAAGATTTTGTTATGGTTGCAGAACGAACAAACGTAACAGGTTCAAAAAAGTTTGCGAGATTAGTTAATGAGCATAAATTTGATGAGGCTCTAGAAATAGCAAGAGAACAGATAGAAAATGGTGCAAATATTATTGATATAAATATGGATTCAGACCTTTCAAATTCTAAAGATTTAATGATAGAGTTCTTAAACTTGATTGCATCAGAACCTGATATTGCAAAAGTTCCTATTATGATAGATTCCTCTGATTTTAGAGTTTTAGAGGCTGGCTTAAAATGTACACAAGGTAAATCTATTGTTAATTCTATCAATCTCAAAGAAGGGGAAGAATATTTTATTAAAGAGGCTACTAAAATAAAAGATTTGGGTGCATCTGTCATTGTTATGGCTTTTGATGAAAATGGACAGGCTGATTCTATTGAAAGAAGAATTGAAATAGTAGATAGAGCTTATGATATTTTGGTAAATAAAGTTGGTATGCCACCTTCAAATATAATTTTTGATTTGAATGTTTTTCCAATAGCTACGGGTATAGCTGACCATGATAACAACGCTGTTGATTTTATTGAAGCCACTCGTATTATTACAGCTAAATATCCAAAAGTTATGATTTCAGGTGGTATTAGTAATTTATCTTTTTCTTTCAGAGGAATGGGAAAAGTAAGAAATGCAATGCATGCAGTATTTTTATACCACGCAATAAATGCTGGACTAAGAATGGGAATTGTAAATCCAGCAATGTTAGAAATCTATGACAACATAGAAGAACCTTTAAAAAGTTTGGTTGAGGATGTTGTTTTAAACAAATCCCCTGATGCAACACAAAAGCTTTTGGATTATGCCGAAACTATGAAAACTACATCAGAAAAACATGAAGAAAAAATAGATGATTGGAGAAATGACCCTGTAGAAATAAGATTACAAAATGCTCTCATTAAAGGTACAAGTAAACATTTAGAAGAAGATATAACAGAAGCTTTAGCAAAATATTCTCCAATAGATATTATTGAAAAATTGTTGCTTGAGGGTATGAATAAAGTTGGTGAGCTTTTTGGTGCAGGAAAAATGTTTTTACCTCAAGTTGTAAAAAGTTCACGAATAATGAAAGAAGCCGTTGATGTTTTGCAAGTTCATCTAAAAAATAATGGTGGTAAAAATATTGGACGTTACGTTATAGCAACAGTAAAGGGTGATGTTCATGATATTGGAAAAAATATTTTGTCGCTAATTTTAAAATGTAATAATTTTGAGGTTATTGATTTAGGGGTTATGGTAAGTTCTCCTGAAATATTAAAAGCTGCAATCAAATATAAACCTGATATTGTAGGACTTTCAGGTCTTATAACACCATCTTTAGATGAGATGATTAATGTTGCTAAAACAATGGAGAAAGAAGGGGTTAAACTTCCTGCCATAATGATAGGTGGAGCAACAACAAGCAAGCTTCATACAGCATTAAAAATAGCACCATACTATAACGGTTTGGTCGTTCAAACGAATAATGCTTCTGAAGCTGCCGTAGCGGCGCAAAAAATTGTAATGAAAGATGCTAAATTTATTTCAGAAATAAAAAATGAACAAGATAAGCTAAGAAAAGAATACGAGGCAAGTTTAAAATGAAAACACCTTTTTTAACAAAAATAAAAGATACTCCATTAATATTTGATGGAGCGATGGGTACAGTAATATATGAAAAAGGTATTTTCTTAAATGCTTGTTATGATGAACTAAACTTAACTAATCCTGATTTGATAAAATCTATTCACCAAAGTTATGTTGATGCTGGTGCTGATGTAATATTAACAAATACTTTTGGTGCAAATAGAATAAAACTAGAAAAATATGGTTTAGCTGATAAAGTAAAAGAAATAAATATTGCAGGAGTAAAGCTTGCTCGTTCAACAAGTGAAGATGTTTATGTTCTGGCGTCAATAGGTTCTAATTTAAGTAGTGGTGAAATATTAACCTCTGAAAACCTTGAAAGAATAAAAGCAAGTTATAAAGAACAAATATCTATTCTTGTTGATGCTGGTGTTGACGGAATTATTTTTGAAACTTTTTTTGATGTAGAAGAATTACTTTTGGCTTCAAGTATTGCGAAAGAGTTTGATATTCCTGTTATTGCATCAATGACCTTGACGAAAGAAATGGAAACTCCAAAAGGTTTGAGCATTGTTACTGCTCTCAAAAAACTAGATAAATCTCAATCCGTAGATATATTAGGTTTGAATTGTTCAATAGGTCCTCATGCAATGCTTAGTGCTGTTGAAAAAGTTATTGGTAGTATTTCTAAACCATTAGTTGTTCAACCAAATGCTGGACACCCACAAAAACGTGATGGAAGAATGATTTATTTAAGCACTCCTGAATATTTCACTTCGTATTGTAAGAATTATATAAACTTAGGTGTAATGGGCGTAGGTGGTTGTTGTGGAACTAATGTTGAACATATAAAAGAGATGGCTCGAACTATAAAAGCTTTGACAGGTGTAAAAAAACATGTTGAGATTTCTAAAATAGAAGTGCAAAATACAAATATAACAGTAACTCCTACGATAGAAAAAAGTAATTTTGCTAAAAAATTGTTCTCAGAGTCTAAAAAGGCTATTTCAATAGAAATAACTCCACCTCGTTCAGTAGATTTGACACCAATGTTGGAGAAAGTTCAAAAATGTAAAGACGTTGGAGTTGATGCAATAAATATTCCTGACGGTCCTAGAGCAAGTGCAAGAATTTCTCCTATGGTTGCAGGGGTAATGATAGAGCAAAAAATTGGTATTGAAGTAATACTACATTATTGTTGTAGAGATAGAAATTTGATTGGTATGCAATCAGATATACTAGGTGGATATGCTGCTGGAATAAAAAATTATCTTGTAATAACTGGTGACCCGCCAAAATTGGGAAACTATCCACAAGCTACTGCTGTTTTTGATGTAGATGCAGTTGGATTAACAAAAGTTATTCATAACTTGAATCGTGGTGAAGATATTGCTGGGAACGAAATAAATCCTCCAACATCAATTTTAATAGGGGTTGGTGCAAACCCTTGTGCAATAAATTTGGAAAACGAAATAAAACATTTTTATAACAAAATTGATGCTGGTGCAGAATATGTAATGACCCAGCCTGTTTTTGATGCTGACACTCTTTTAAGGTTTATAGATATAACTTCAAAATACAAACAAATACCTGTAGTTGCAGGTATTTGGCCATTAGTATCTTTGAAAAATGCACTGTTTCTAAAGAATGAAGTTCCTGGAGTTGAAATTCCTGACAGGATTATTGAAAGAATGGAAAAAGCTAATACAAAAGAAGATGCTTTGAAAATTGGTATTGAAATTGCACATGAAATCAAGCAAAAAATTGATTCAAGTGTTCAAGGATATCAGATTAGTGCACCTTTTGGAAAAGTTGATTTAGCGATAAATATTATAAACTAAGTTATCGGATTTTTTCTACTTTTTCGCCATCAAAATCAAAGTTTACGTAGTTGTTTTTGATATCATAAACAACTTTTGCTCCGTCTTTTTTTTCAATAATAATTTCAGGAGTATTATCTTTGTTCAAATCCTCAATTTTTAGAGATTTTGTATCTTCTTGTTTGTATTCTTGCATCATATCTTGGATTAGTTGTTTATTTTGATAATCATTGTATACATTGGTAGAAGCTATACCAAAACATGCAGAGGCAACTGCAATACCTAAAAGGGTTTTGTCATCATACTTTGTAGTATTGTAATTAGGTTGTGAATGATGAGAATTGGATTTTTTATTGGTTTTTGCGCCAAAATTTGTTACGCTT
>ERZ1026888.1517-NODE-1517-length-9978-cov-5.881689_pt1 | contig 9978 bp, 9 predicted proteins | sample MGYA00380174_ERZ1026888 | MGnify/ENA primary metagenome ERZ1026888 (study PRJEB33269, sample SAMEA4719810) | human gut metagenome | biome: human-associated habitat; feature: organic feature; material: feces | place: Cameroon | collected 2013-10 ...
ATTCATCCACCGTAATCGGCAGGCCGAGAAAACGCAGCGCCATCACCGCAGACACGCTTTCACATCCTGTCGGCCAGCGGACGGACTGATCAATATATTCCACGTTCAAAATCTTATGCATAAAGGACCCCTTTCCAAGGCCTTTGAATCACAGGAGCGTCATCATATGCTCGATTATAAAGCCTCATTACCCGACATTACGGAAATTTCCATTTGCATCGGTAACAACATCATTTAACCAGAAACCGCCGTTATCCGTGTATTTAATACCGTTAATTTCTGATCTCCATACACGATAACTGGTAGAGTCTGCGAAAGGCAGCAGCGTGCAGTAATCCATAATCTTCTTCTGAATCTCGGTAATTGCAGCTGTACGATCTTCAAAATCAACGATCTTTCTGGCCTCTGCGACCAGTTCAGCCTGACCATCCGGATCCGGGTTGGTTGCTTCCGCATTTCTCTGGCAGAACATATCCAACAGCAGGAACGGCTCTGACCAGCCAAGTCCGAGATACGCCATCTGGAAGTTTCCGTCATTCACATCCTGGTTCACATAAGACCAGTCCTGTGTCGTAATCTGCATATCAATTCCAATGGCCTTCATGTCAATCTGAAGGGACTGACCGATGGCCTTTGCCGACTCGGTATCGCGGTCATCGAAGGTAAACGAAAGCTTGGTGCCATCCTTCTCACGGATTCCGTCTCCGTCAGAGTCTTTCCATCCTGCCTCATCCAGCAAACGATTTGCTTCGTCGGGATCGTAATCATAATTCTCTTTATAATAGTTCACGGCATCATCCGAGTAGTTCAGGCACTTGCTTAAGATCAGGCTGTAAGCCGGTGTCAGGGTTTCATCCATATATGCACTCAGATTATCACGGCTCATGCCCTTGATAATTGCCTTACGAACATTAATGTCAGCCAGAATAGGATCCGTCATATTCATCTCTGCATAATAAATCTGAGCACCGCTTGCCTCTGTGACCGTTACATCCGGATTTGCGCAAAGCTCGTCATAGTACTCCATGGGAACCTGCGACAGGACATCATATTCTCCGTTCTGAATTCCTTCTGCAAATGTAAAGCTTTCTCCCGAGAAGACTACTTTGATGGTCTGAATCGGGCATGCTCCCTTGTTTTCAACGAACGGATTGTTGGTCTTATATCCTGGATTTGCCTTCAGAACAACATACGCTCCGGGCTCGTATTCATCCAGATAATATGCTCCGTAAGGGTGGCAGCCCCAGAGCATTTCGTCTTTGGACATGCTCTCGATTTCATCCTTATCAATCATTCCGACAAAGCAGCTCTCGAAGTTATACTCCATATCTGCCTGGTATTCAGAAAGATGAACAATAACTTTTCTTCCATCTACTTCCATGGATTCAATGTTGGCATAGCCGTCCGCATATTCACTGACTTCCTTGCCATATTCCACGCTCGCGATGAAATCCTCGGGCTCCACTTCCTCTCCGGTCGAATAGTACATTCCCTCCGGGAACGTAAGCGTCCAGGTCAGTCCATCGTCACTCCAAACAGATTCCGATGCAATATTCGGTGTTGCTTCTTTCGTCTCAGGATCCGTTCCGAGGATAGAATCTGCCACCAGAGACTGCATGTCATTCCAGGAGCTTACCTGAAAAAGATCCATGCCTTCCCAGTCGTCATCCTGAATGGTCAGTACATCATTCGTCTGTGCCGCTCCGGATGCTGCTGTTGTGCTTCCTGCATCAGCTGCTCCGGATTCCGCTGAGCTTCCGCAGGCTGCAAGACTCACTGTCATCACAGCTGTCAGTGTCAACGCCAACAATTTTTTCTTCATACTTCGCCTCCTCTTTTATACTGTTACAGTGCCGGATGGCACTAAACTACCAACAACAGGGCCTATCTTTCTTCCGTTTTTTCCCGGTGCATTTTTTCCAGATGCTCCGTCTGACAGCATGCAACCTGATGCTGCGGTGAAATCATTACATTCTTCGGAAAAGCTTCCCGGCACTGATCCGTAGCATATGGACACCGCGGGTTAAAATGACATCCTTTTGGCAAATCAATCAGGCTTCCCGGTTCCGAATTCATAAGCAGCTTTTTCTTTCCCCGGTCTCTCGGATTCAGAATAGGAAGTGCTGCCATCAGCCCCTGTGTATAAGGATGTCTTGGATTCTCGATCACTTCCTGGGTCGGACCATATTCGACAAGCCTGCCCAGATACATCACAGCCACGCGGTCACTGATATAACGAATTACATTCAGGTCATGCGTGATAATGAGATATGTCAGCTGCAGCTTCTCCTGCAATTCAAGCAAAAGATTCAAAATCTGAGCCTGAACCGAAATATCCAGTGCTGATGTTGGTTCGTCCAGGATCATCACCTGCGGTTCAATGGAAACTGCTCTGGCAATTGCAATTCGCTGGAGCTGTCCGCCGGAAAGCTGATGCGGATAACTGTAAAGATATTCCTTGTCCATCTTTACCAGTTCCAACGCCTTTTCTGCTTTCTTTCTTGCCTCCTGCTTCGGGATTCCCTGCAAAATCATGGGTCTTGTGATCGAACTGAGTACCGTCTCTCTTGGATTTAAATTCGATGCCGGATCCTGAAATACAACAGATACTTTATGCCGCAGCTCTTTCATCTGCTTATGAGACGCCTTCGACATATCCGTGCCGTCAAAAATTACAGAACCCCCTGTCATTTTTGTAAGTCCCAGAATCGTGCGCACCAACGTCGTCTTACCGCTGCCGGACTCTCCTACCAGACCGACTATTTCACCTTTATTAATATGAAAGGAAACATCATCCACCGCTTTGACGGTGCCATCTGCTGTATGAAAATATTTTTTCAGATCTTTGACTTCAATTGCTACTTCTGGCATGGCGGCACCTCCTCACAAAAACACCGGAATGAATGCGTGTCGCTTATGCGGTGAAGCGGCGGATCCTCGCTCCAGCATTTCTCTGTCGCATAGATACACCGGTTTGCAAAACGGCATCCCTTGTCATGTCCGATCATCTTAGGAACAGATCCGCGAATCGTTTCCAGTCTGCCTTCTTTTTTCGAGATCCGGGGAAGGGCCTTCAGAAGCTGTATGGTATAGGGATGCTTCGGGTGATCAAAAATCTCATAAACATCGCCGCATTCCACCATTTCTCCGGCATACATCACTCCAACCATATCCGCAGCTTCCGCAACCAGGCCGAAATTATGAGTAATCAGCATAACCGCCATGTTTTTCTCATCACGAAGCTGTTTGATGACACGGATGATCTGTGCTTCTACCGTGACATCCAGTGCCGTCGTAGGCTCATCTGCAATCAGAAGATCGGGATTTCTTCCCAGCATCATGGCAATCATCACACGCTGGCGCATGCCTCCCGACAATTCATGCGGATAGCTCTTTGCGCGCTTCTCCGCATCCGGCATCTGAACACTTTTAAACAGCTCAATAACTTTATTCCACGCATCTGTTTTACTGATGTGATCCAGAAGAAGTCCCTCTTCTACCTGCTTACCTGTTGTATAAACCGGATTGAGCGATTCCAGTGGATTCTGGAAGATCATTCCGATTTTATGACCTCTCACGCCCTCCAGTTCTTTTTCGGACAGCTTGTTCAGGTCCTGTCCCTGAAAATCCACTTCTCCGCTTATTTTCTCGTTATGATCCGGAAGAAGCCGCAGTATGGAATGTGCGATCGTGGATTTTCCGCAGCCTGATTCTCCGACAATTGCAAAAATCTCTCCTCTGCAGATATCGAATGAAACATTGTGAACCGCAGACAAATATCCGTTTTTCACCTTATAGTCCACAGAAAGATTCCTGATCTGCAGTAATTTTTCTTTATTCACAGTCAGCCTCCTTTACTGGGATTTCATCTTGGGATCCAGCAGGTCTCTAAGACCCTCGCCCAGAATGTTAAATCCGACAACGGTATAAACCAGTGCGAGTCCGGGGAAAATACACATCCACGGTCCTCTGGAAATAAAATTGATACTCTCCGAAACCAAGAGCCCCCAGTCCGGTGACGGCGGCTGTGAACCCACACCGAGAAAGCTCAGCGTTGTTGTTGACATAATGGTGCCCGGAAGCTGCATCGATACTGTCACAATCAATACCGGAACAATATTGGGCAGAATATACCGGAACATAATTGCTGCAGCGGACTCTCCAAAAGCGATTCCGGTTTCAATAAACGCCTGGTTTTTGATCGACATTGCCTTGGCACGAACAACTCTCGCATAGGCCGCCCAGTTTACAACAGCAATGGCAATGATGGCATTCATCAATGAAGATCCAAGAACAGTGACTACCGCAAGAGCCATTACCATTCCCGGAATTGCATAGGTCAAATCTGCAATAAACATCAATGCCTTATCTATCCATCCGCCGAAATATCCACAGATTAATCCGACAACCGTTCCTACTACCAGCTGAAGTCCGGCGCCTACCAACGCCACCTGAAGAGCAATTCTTGTTCCATAGATAATTCTGCTGAACAGATCGCGGCCCATATTATCCGTTCCAAACAGATACTGACCGCAGGGAGCTTTCAGAATATCCTGAGGATGAGCCATATCAAAGGGATACGGAGCGATAACATCGGCAAACAGCGCAACCAGAATCACGCTGGCAACCATAATGAACCCGACCATGAAATTTCTGTTTTTATGGCAGGATCTGAAAAATTCTCTGGCAGGACTGCTGTTCATTATCTGTCACCTCCCGTCACTGAAATCCGGATACGCGGATCCAGAATGCCAAGAACAATGTCACTCAGGATATTGCAAATCACAGTCAATACAGTAATCAGAAGAACGATTGCCTGAATGACATTGAAATCCTGCTGAACAATGGAGTTAACAAGCAAATTTCCCATTCCCGGAATACCAAAGATTTTCTCAATGACAATGTAGCCTGAGATCAGCCATGGAATACTCAGAAACAGATTCACGGCAATGACAATCAATGAGTTGCGAAGGATATGGCGAAACAGAACCTGTCTTCGGGAAAGCCCCTTTGCATAAGCCGTAGTCACATATCGTTCCCGCATCACATCAAGACATTCGGATTTTGTCAGACGGATCGTACCTGCCAGTCCTCCGATTACACCGGTAATGATAGGCAATACATAATTCTGCCAGGTCTCATATCCGCTGAGAGGAAGCCAGTGAAGCTTCACCGCAAACACAAGCATCAGAATGACAGCCAGCCAGAAGGAGGGAACCGCAGTAAAAACAAGCGTAGTGTTTACCGTGATTCTTTCCACCAGAGAGTCCTTTTTATACGCACAATACAATCCAAGCGGAACAGCGATCAGTTCTTCTATAATCAGTGTGGTAAAGGTGAGACGAAGGCTGACCGGTATTCTGGTCTGGATCAGGGACCAGGCATCAATCCGGTATTTATAAGACAGGCCGAAATCATGGTGAAGAACCACCCTTTGCAACCAGTCAAGATACTGTACAAGAAATGGACGATTGAATCCGTACTCTTCTCTGAGGCTCTCCAGATTCTCAATCTTGGCAAGCTGACCGGCCATAATAGTCACCGGATCTCCCGGCATTAAGTAGAGCATACTGAAAACCAGAAAAGAGACACATAGAATCAGCACGATCCCCAGTGCGAGCTTCTTAAGTATATATTTCCCCATTGTTTTCTTCCTCCGCTGTCGGCGTGTTATTTATACGAATCCCTTCATCTGGAGATAATTCTTAATGACCTCTATGCACTGCTCATGTCCCACCCGGGCACTGTTCAGCGTCATGTCATAATTAATCGGATTTGTCCAGTACTGCCCGTTGGTATAAAAGCTGTAGTATTCTGCGCGATACTTGTCTGTCGCACTGATCAGTTCATCCGCCTCTTCCGCTGTAACATTCTTTCTGTCCATAATTCTCTTTCTGCAGTACTCACGAGGGGCCTCAATATATACACTGACCACATTCGGCATGTCCCGAAGAATATAATCCGCACATTTGCCAACGATGATGCAGGACTGAGATTTGACCAGTTCACGAATGATTTTTGTCTGGATGTCGAACATATGCTGATTCGCCCTGAATTCACCTGTCATCGGGCGAAGTCCCAATTCACTGACCGCCTTGCCAAGCTTGTTGATTAACATGGATCCATGAATTTTCTCGTCGTAATGATTGAGCATATCTTCATCCAGCCCGGTATTCTCCGATGCCAGGGCAAGAAGTCTGTGCTCGTAGCATTCGATTCCAAGCTGCTCCGCAAGTCCCATTGCAATTGCTTTTCCACCACTTCCGAATCCGCGCGCGATGGTTACCACATAATTCTCCATTCCCTTCTTCCTCCTGCAACAATGTTTCTGATATGGCACATGCCATTTCAGGCTTTTTTCCACGAAAAAAGGCGCCGCATACAACACGAAGTTGTATGCGACGCCCTTGTCGCCTTTCGCCAATGGTTAAACTTTACTCTTCTTCAGATGTAGTGTCAACCAGTTGCGAACAAATTGTATTTTTGCATACAATATCAGATTACTCTCCGTCGTAAGGAACAACAGCGCCCTGATAGTTGTCGTTGATGTACTTTACAGCAGTCTCAGAGTGAAGAGCATCGGTCAGAGCCTTGATCTTTGCAGAAGACTCGTTGCCTTCCTTAACTGCAATGACGTTGACGTACTGCTGAATTGCATCACCTTCTGCAGACTCGGTTGCAAGAGCATCCGTAGCTACGTTCAGGCCTGCCTCCAGGGCATAGTTTCCGTTGATGACACCGAATGCAACGCTGGGAAGCTGCTTCGGAACCTGTGCAGCCTCAACCTCAACCAGCTCCAGGTTGTGAGGATTCTCTGCTACATCGTTAACGGTTGCGGTAACTCCAACACCGTCATTAAGCTTGATCAGGCCTTCCTGCTGCAGAAGAAGCAGAGCTCTTGCCTCATTGGTGGTGTCGTTCGGGATTGCGATTGCATCACCGTCTGCAATATCATCAAGGCTTGTCTTGGTTCCGCCGTAGATGCCGAAGGGCTCGTAGTGGATCTTTCCGTTGTCTGCAATGGCAAGATGTGTGCCGTTCTCCTCGTTGAAGGAGTTCAGGTAATTCACATGCTGGAAGTAGTTGGCATCAAACTCGCCAGACTCTACAACGTTGTTCGGCTGAACATAATCCTCGAATACAGTAACCTCGAGATCATAGCCTTCCTCTGCCAGAAGATCCTTAACCGCTGCAAGAATCTCGGAGTGAGGGGTCTGGGAAGCTGCTACCTTGATGACATTGTCGCCGTCTGCCGGTGCTGCTTCGGTCGTTGCTGCCTCTGTCGTTGCTGCTGCCTCGGTTGCTGCAGTATCCGCTGTCTGGGTATCAGCGGAAGAGCTGCCGCAGCCTGCCAGAATGCCAGCTGCAAGGGTGGATGCTGCAAGAACTGCAATAACTCTGTTTTTCATAATTCTCCTCTTTTCTGCGCTACCTGCGCCTGCGGGGAAGTTCCCCATAATGTTTACGGCTGTTCACAGCCAGTTTCTATTACAACGGCAGCAAGAGACCCTGCCGGAGTAAACGAAAAAGAATTAAATATGTCTCTTGTCGAGACGAACCGAAATCACGGTTCCGATGAACTGGAAAATCTGTACCAGTGCAATCAGAAGAATGACGGTTACCAGCAGGATGTTGGCCTGATAGCGATAATATCCGTAGCGGATTGCGATATCTCCAAGTCCGCCGCCTCCGACGGTTCCTGCCATTGCGGAATATCCAAGGATCGTTCCGATCGTGATGGTTGCTCCCGAAATCAGGGAAACACGGGCTTCGCCGAGAAGAACCTTCCATACGATCTGGAGATTATTGGCTCCCATCGACTGGGCCGCCTCGATCACACCCTTGTCCACCTCATTCAGCGAGGACTCCACCATTCTCGCAATCAGCGGGGAAGCGGAGATCACAAGCGGAACAATGGTTGCCGTAGATCCGTAAGTCTTTCCGACAATGATCATTGTCAGCGGAAGAACCAGAATCAGCAGGATCAGGAACGGAATGGAACGCATGATGTTCGTAACGACATCCAGAATCCGATAGATGATATTGTTGGGACGAAGGCCGTCCTTTCCGGTTACCGTAAGGGCGATTCCCCACGGAAGTCCGATCACATAGCCGAACAGAGTCGAAACAATGGTCATGTAGAGAGTATCCCGGATGCCCTCGAGAATCATCTGAATTTCCTGTGCACTCATCTTGCGTCGCCTCCTGTTCTGTCTGCAGTCAGCTCTTCCACCGCAAGACCTCTTTCCTTTAAATATGCAATCTGACGGTCCGCCGCCTCCGGATCATTGGTAAGACCCAGGATCATCTCTCCTCTTGCAACGCCGCTGACATCCTTCGTGTCTGCCTTCAGGATGTTCACCGGGCTTCCGGTCTCCAGAATCATATTGGCGATTACCGGCTCATAGGAAGAATTCTTTGTGAAAACAATACGCACTCTTCTGCTCTCATGGAGCTCAGAAACCATTCCGGAGTGAAGCTCTTCTCTCTTCTCCTCCTGCTCTCTCTCCCACTCATCGGGATCCTTGCCCTCGATGATAAGCTGCCTGGCAGCTCTGGACTTCGGATGTGTGAAAATATCCTCCACAAGACCGTTTTCTACGATCTCACCATTCTCCACAATCGCAACGTGCCGGCAGATTTCACGGACCACCGACATCTGGTGTGTGATGATGACAATGGTGATTCCGGTTTCTTCATTGATCTTGCGAAGAAGCTGCAGAATCGACTGCGTCGTCTGCGGATCCAGTGCGCTCGTTGCCTCGTCGCACAGAAGAATCTTCGGATCACTGGCAAGTGCTCTTGCTATGGCAACCCTCTGCTTCTGTCCTCCGGAAAGCTGTGCCGGATAGGCATTTGCCTTTTCGGAAAGCCCGACAATTGCAAGAAGCTTCTCCGCCTTCTCACGGATTTCCTGCTTCGAGAGCTTGTTCTTCTGCAGTGTGAGCGGGAAGGAAATGTTATCAATGACCGTTCTCTGCATCAGAAGATTGAACCCCTGGAAAATCATGCTGATGCTCGCCCGCAGCCTGCGAAGCTCCTTCGGTGCCAGCTTTCCAAGCTCCTGTCCCTCTACTGTAACGGTTCCCTCTGTGGGAACCTCCAGAAAGTTCAGGCACCGGACCAGTGTACTCTTTCCGGCTCCGGACATTCCGATGATTCCGTAGATGTCTCCCGCTTCCACGGAGAAATTGATATTCCTCAGGGCCTCTACCTTTGCATCCTTCGTGATAAAGGTCTTGGAGAGATCTTTTACCTCAATAATCGACATGATCGTTCCCCTCATACGTAAACTTGCTGATTGAAAATGAAAAAAGCGGATGCACTGCGTGCACCCGCCCCATTATACCTGTCCATTCCGATCTGTCAAAGAAAAATCAGGTGAGAAGATGCACACTAACGAGCCCCATTGGTCATGCACATGACCATGGAGCAGCACATCATTCGCATCATAGCTGTGAAGTTTCCGGATGTGCCGATCTGCATCTTGCGTTCTCCCTGTCTCTTTGTAACCGTAATTCTTAATTATGATTTCTAAGCTGTGGTTCCGATATTGGTTCTTCCTTGGTATTTCCTACGTGTTTAGTCGGAATAATACACTTCCCCGGAGAGCCTGTCAACCCTCAGGCTGAAAAAATATTTCCGCCGGTCTGCCGGATGGTTATCGTCCGATGATTATCTCTCGCACTTCCAGAAGAAAGCGCTGTACGCAGGAAGAAGGCTTCCTCCGCCGAAATCATGCATTTCTCCGGTGATCAGATCCACCGCCTGGCCGCAGCCCGCGTCAAAATGAGCCGTATAGTCCGTGCCGTCCGCATTGATTGCAACCAGAACCCGCTCGTGCTCGCTCTTTCTCTCGAAGATGCACTGACGGTTTGTCAGCACAACACTCCGGAAGTCTCCATAGCAAAGTGCCTCCGATGCTTTCTTCGCTTCGGCAAGCTTTGCGATCCATTCCGTCAGATCGTTCCACTCCGG
>ERZ1026888.1519-NODE-1519-length-9976-cov-25.002721_pt1 | contig 9976 bp, 9 predicted proteins | sample MGYA00380174_ERZ1026888 | MGnify/ENA primary metagenome ERZ1026888 (study PRJEB33269, sample SAMEA4719810) | human gut metagenome | biome: human-associated habitat; feature: organic feature; material: feces | place: Cameroon | collected 2013-10 ...
TTTTTATGCATTGGAGACACTACCCTCCAATTTGGATGTCTCCCTCTGATTATCAATCTTTTATCTATTTTCGCGCGGTAAGTCATAAAAAAAAGAGTATATAAAAGTGTCACCTGTCACCGTTTTCTGCCGAGCCTTTTATTGGAGCCAGTTTGTTGGGTGACACCTGTGACACGAGTTTTCTGTTTTTTTGTGGAGGGGTCTGTCACCCCTGTCACCCATCGGTATTGCGAAAAAAATGGATATTTATTTCTCTTTCCATCAACAATTTGCTTTTTTTTTGATCAAGAAGTATCCATACAAAGAAATGTGTAAACATATATGCATTGATGTCATACATTCTTCCCCAAACATTGTGTCCATAAAGACACAGCAAGGTATGTTTTGAGTAACTCAAAACCTTTTGGGTTACTCTCCAAGATTCTTGTCCTAATTTGGAAAATCTGCTTCGAAATCACTCATTTATTAAACATGTCATATAAATTGAGACACCTTAGCCGTAATTTTGCAGCCGAAATAAAAAATAATTGTATTATGACATTAAAAGAATTACTCGACTCGCTTTCGTTTGACGAAATTGCACCATACCTTATAAGGCATTATACATGCGATTATGCGCCAGGAGATTTGGTGCCTTATAAGCAGCATTTCGATTATCTTCGCAGTCTTACGCCCACCAGGCAGGAGCTTATAGAAAACAAAATAGCTCAAATATCCATGGGCAAGGACAAATTGAAAGCTTACCCTTTGGAAGGAGATGATTGGGAGGATAGCTTAGCAAAAGAAATTGTCTTGGACAAAGATGTGAAGGCAAGCCCTGCTGAAATTGCAGTTTGCTGCTTGTGGCATACATCATTTTGGGGCTACTTGCCCTACCAGCGTGAAGAAACCCTCAAAAAAAATGACTTCAAACAATATTTAAGAGTATAGAACGTTTTCCATATAAAAAGATTCAAAATATGACTGCATTGGAGAAATATATTTGGATAGTAAGAACACTCTATAACAAAGGAGATAGAGGGTTGTCGCTGAAAGAACTCAACGACAAATGGATACATGACGAGAACATCAGCAATGGAGAGCCTTTGCCACGGCAAACCTTCGACCGATGGAAAGGAAACATTCTGATGATACTCGGCGTGAACATTGAATGCCGGTTAAAAGGCGGTTACCGGTATTACATCTCCAATCCAGAATGTTTGAGTAAAGGTGGGCTCATCCGTTGGCTACTTGATACATATTCTACAGCAAATACCCTGTCGCAAAGCACTCAGTTGAAAGACAGAATTCTTGTTGAAGAAATACCATCCAACCGTAACTACTTGACAGACATCATAGAGGCGATGAAGAACAACCATGTGGTGACGCTGACATACAAGAGTTTTATACATGGCTCCTCTCATACGTTTTCTGTAGAACCTTACTGCCTAAAGATGTTCCAAAAAAGATGGTATTTATTGGCGAAGAATCTCGTTGATAACAATCTGCGTATCTATGGGCTTGACCGTTTGGAAAATTTTGAGGAAACCAAAGAGCATTTCACGATGCCCAAGAATTTTGATGCAAACACCTATTTTTCCTCATTCTATGGAATAGTAACAGACGAGACCATTCCTATGCAACGCATTGTGGTTCGGGCCAACAAGCAACATCAGCATTATCTTCGTTCCCTGCCATTGCATCCTACCCAGAAAGAGATATTCACCTGTAAGGACTACGCAGACTTCGAACTGACATTGCGTCCTACCTATGATTTCATCATGGAACTGTTACATTTTGGAAATATGATAGAGGTATTGGAACCACAATCCCTACGACAGACCATGAAAGGTTGGGTAAGTGACTTGTGGGAGTTATATGAAAACGACTAACAAAATCTAGATTATGGAAAGATTTGATATTAACAAAGAGCTCAAAAACTTAGAAGGACTGTCTGTCAGAGCTAAATGCTCTGCATTGGATGACCTATGCTGTACACTAAGAGAAGCCATATCAGATATCAGTAATGCCAAAAATGAAATTTTGGAAGAATACGAGCGTTCTTGCCGAAAGAAATTCATCGATGAGATCAATTCGGAAATTAAAGCAAACTTAGATGGCAGAATACCCTACGTGGACAATTATGGATATCAAGTTAGCTACGATGGGATTACCACGTATATCAACTTCTCATGTATAGAAGGAGAATGGTATATCTATTTTACTATATTGGAAGGTAGCCTGAAGCCTGTAAAAGAACTTGTCAGAAAAATGGGAGGTGATTCCGAATCCCTGGAGCTACGTGTTTCAGAAGAAAACCTTGTTTGGAAATTCCTGTACGCTTTATACTCTACTGATGACTATACCCGAAAAGAAGTTATCTTCAAGTTCGGTGACCAGGCTAATACTGTCAATTCAGAAAACTGGAAAACAATACCATTAGAAACCATGGATTCAAGAACAGATTGGGTTGTAATTCTGACTGATGACGCAGAAGCTTATCTCAATGAAATAAATGCGATAGTTGCAAAAATGAAGCATCCCAAGACTTGCTTTGTGATAGATTTGCATCCATGTGCCAATTACAAGCATTTACAGAAACTATGGGACAATTATATCATGACAGACAAGAAATCTGTAGGAGTACTTCTTAATTTTATACATCATCACTTGGTGAATCCAAGTAGGATAACTTTCTTCATACAAGATTTCAGAGAATACAGCGTTCCATATCCACTTGTGAGAGCTGTCTCTACTGAAATCGGGAAGAAAGTCACAATTGATTCTAACGCAAAAGCTATATATTATGGTCTATGCTTCGAACTGAATTGTGAATTTGCAGATTCTTACATGAATACGTTTAATGAAAATTTAGACGAAATGGGTGAAGATATTGGTTTGCAGTGGTCTATCCAAAACTCTACAGACAATGTTGTAGAGGTTCTATACTTGTACGAACCAAAAGTTTAATTATAAAACATATTAATTATGAACAATTTAACAAAACAACTGGCTAACTTATACGAGCCAAAGTGGAAGGAATTGAAACAACAGTTGGATGCTAAAGGCATCAAGGTGCAATCACCTTTTATGCTGGGTGTAGCATTGGAACGTAACAACCAAGGAGGTTATGTTGACGAAAGTTGGTGGACTGATGCCGACTTGAAAGTCATGGTGTTCGGGCAGGAACCTCTCAATTGGCCTATGCCAATATTGGATGATGGCTCCCAAGTACAGTCTGATGATTTCGTAGAACTATACCAACGTTTCTATTCTGACAATTATAAAGGGCAATATTTCCTTACTGATTCTGACAATCACTTGGCTAAGAATAAGTTCTTCAGCATGGGATTCAATGGTATCATGTCGGGTATCAAAGACTTCGTTCTTGGCGAACAGTATTCCGACAAGAAAGTAGCATACCTTTGGAACAACATTTCAAAGTTGTCTGTAGGTGGACGCAAGGGTGTTGATTCTGGCATTCATGATTTGGAGAAAGAATACTTCCATGTCATCCCTCAGGAGATAGAGATATTGAAGCCTGATGTTCTCATCTTCTTGACTGGTCCTGGCCAAAACACCTATTACAGCTACATCCAAGATAACTTCAACGTAAAGGGTTCACCCAAACCTTTGGCCGGAATTGATGTTGATGCAGTGGCAAAACTTGATATTGAAGGCATCAGCCTTGCTTACAAGACTTACCATCCAACAGCAACCAAGGATGGAGACAGAGGCATCACAGATGCCGAGAAGTGGAAGTATTATCATGCCATTTTAGATGACATGAAGGAACATATCCAGGAAATTTTTCTAAAAGGCAAATAAATCAACTTATGGGAATTGCGACATTTAATAGCATATTGCACCATATGCGGAATAGAAACGCTGAAAGTACGGATGATGACATCTTTGAAGATGAACTCCATAATACTATACGTAGGCTGAATTTTGCTGAAGAACAGGATGAAGCCAAGACTCTCCTGTCCGACCTTCGGTCTATGGCAGAAAAACAAAAAATCTGCCTTGTGGAGTATGTGCTTTTGGATTTTGTCATGGGGAAAGGGTGCACGGAATGTTCGAAGACCATTTGTGAAGATGCTTTTGGCAAGCATCCTACGTTTGCCGACATGATGCGCCATCCTTGGTTCAAGCACCTGATGAGTCATCCTGTAGCAACAGAGCCCTACAGTCCGCTTCCTCCTATAATACGTAATGATGCCTACTATTGGCATAGCTTCCATTTTCCTCTGTTCTACCATCTTCAGGAAGGTAACAGTTTGGCTTTGGAAGTATTGGATTATCTTGCGACAAAAGGCGACATTCCTTCCATGGAACGTGTGTCACTTTACTACTTCGATAAATGCCAATTTTCCAAGGCGTTTCTTTTATTTAAAGCATTGCATGAGAAAATGCAGACAACCGAATGGTATGATTGGACGATTAAGCAAGAAATCACCTACAAACTCGCTCATCTATATACCTATGGAGAAGGTGTAGAGCAAAATCTCGACAAAGGGGCTCAATACTACAAAGAGCTTGAAAATGGCAACGACTGGGGAGAGAAAGCAGAATACCAGTTAGGATGGTTGGCTGAGCAAAGGCATAACTATATAGAAGCGATGTGGTACTATAGGAAAAATATTGATCGCCACTGGTATGGCAAGTACAGCTTCTACAGGAGAGATAAAGACTTGTTTCCACTTCGATTGGAGATTGCTTTTAGACAGATGAAGAAGAAGCTCAACCCTATAGTTGACTGTCTGACACTTGCGACTTGCCAAAAATGTAACGACATGGTTCTTCAGTTGAAGGTCATGATGAATGCAATAGTCACAATTGAATGGGGTGATGGTGAAACTGAATCAGTAAAATGGAAAGTAGACGACTGGGGAGAGGTAAAGCATTCCTATCAATCGCCAGGCTATTACTGTATTACAATAAAAACAGACGAGGAGAACGTATTGACGGGATTCCATATTGTTTCTCACAAGGCAATATGCTCAATAGACGTTTCCGGCTGTAAGGGATTGACGCATCTATTGTGTCCAAATCAAATGTTGAAACAAATGTCTTTAAGCAAGCCTGAATATCTCTCTGTGCTTGATGTACATGGAAATAGGCTGCAAAGAATCAACCTCAGAAAGAATCCGTTGCTTACAATCGTTGATTGTTCTAACAATCCGTTGCAAAAGATAGAAGCAGTGAAGCATCCTCCATTCAGTTTAATGTGCATAAGAAAAACAAGGCTGGGAACTAAAGCAAAAAGGAGATTTCATGAAATCGTTCGTTTGAATGCAGGTCGATTATTGAGTGAGGGCTTTGTTAACCAATTGACAGAGCCGCTTTTGCCTACGTTGCTGTTTTATATAAAGAACAGCACTTGGGAAGATGTCTTGGCATGCTTGCAACAGGAAAACGAAGATTCAAAGGTAAATAATAACTTCACGGTATTGCACAGAGTCTATACCTTGCTTAAAGCATATCGTCACGTCACTCCGTGCCCATACAAAAATGGTTTTATGTGGGCGTCAGGAACATGGGTCGTTATTGCACATAAGTTTAAAACCAAAAGGACGGGGCAAATAGTAGAAAGTCAGACTCCCGAAGAAGAGTTCTATTTGTATGAACGCCCTTGGAGTATGATTCTTGGAACACCAGTAAAAGCATGGGACAATCGTTTGCCATTCATGATGCTTCCACAACATCCAAATGCCTACTATGCAGCCATGTGTTTATATAATATGGTGGACAATAACACAGAAATGAAGAAACATAAAATTCCTAAGATCACTTATGGAAAAGAAAGTTGCTAAAATAATTTTTCTTGACTTTGATGGTGTTCTGAATACAGAATACCATCAAAGACAATTACAGTTTGAAGGAAAAATATGGCAAGACAAGCATGGTGCCAGCTTTGATCCCGAAGCCGTAAAACAGCTGCAAGCCATAGTCGATAAGACTCATGCAGACATAGTAATAGAATCCTCATGGAAATATCTTGGCTTGGAGGCTATGCAGGAAATGTGGCAAGACAGACAACTGCCAGGAAGAGTAATTGACATTACTCCTTCTGTTGTCAGTGATAGCCTGTTGCTTTCTGCAGATTTGGAGCAAACCTCCCCATCTGCACTTCATTGTAAAGGTGCAGAAATAGCCTCATGGCTTTATGATAACAATATACAAGATGCCCCGTATGCCATTATTGATGATGAGTATGTTATCTTGGAATCTCAACTTCCACATCTCGTATTGACAAATCCTTACGATGGGCTTACCGAAGAATTGGCAATGAGAGCCATCAACATATTGAATCAACAATAAAACTTTCAAGGAATTTTAATTTAGTTCTAACCTGTCATAAATAATGGGGCACCTTAGCCATACCTTTGCACCCAATAGCGTAATTAAATTTTCAAAGATATGACTAATGATAAATCAAACAAAGAGTTGGATAAATCTACTTTGCGTATTACTCCATTCAATATGATACTTCGTCAGATTCTTGTTGTTAATGCATACGGAGACAAAAGCCTTCGCGATGAAATACTCCTCCAAGATGAACTGTTCTACAACACCGTCAGTCAGTTGAACTTTTCAAAGGATTCAAGCGAAGTGAGACAACTGTTGTCCTATCTTCTCGAATTGACAGAAGAGCCTGATAGTTATCTGGTGGAGGAGATTCTGCTGGACTTTGTGATAGGAAAGGGATGCACAGAATGTTCAAGGACTGTCTGCGAAAACATCTTTGGCAAGCATCCTACGTTTGCCGACATGATGCGCCATCCTTGGTTTGAACACTTGATGAATCATCCTGCACAAACCGAACCCTACAATCCGCTTCCTCCATTTGTTCGCAATGACGCTTTCTACTGGCGCAATTTCCATTTTCCTCTGTTCTACCATCTTCAGGAAGGTAACAGTTTGGCTTTGGAAGTATTGGATTATCTTGCGACAAAAGGCGACATTCCTTCCATGGAACGTGTGTCACTTTACTACTTCGATAAATGCCAATTTTCCAAGGCGTTTCTTTTATTTAAAGCATTGCATGAGAAAATGCAGACAACCGAATGGTATGATTGGACGATTAAGCAAGAAATCACCTACAAACTCGCTCATCTATATACCTATGGAGAAGGTGTAGAGCAAAATCTCGACAAAGGGGCTCAATACTACAAAGAGCTTGAAAATGGCAACGACTGGGGAGAGAAAGCAGAATACCAGTTAGGATGGTTGGCTGAGCAAAGGCATAACTATATAGAAGCGATGTGGTACTATAGGAAAAATATTGATCGCCACTGGTATGGCAAGTACAGCTTCTACAGGAGAGATAAAGACTTGTTTCCACTTCGATTGGAGATTGCTTTTAGACAGATGAAGAAGAAGCTCAACCCTATAGTTGACTGTCTGACACTTGCGACTTGCCAAAAATGTAACGACATGGTTCTTCAGTTGAAGGTCATGATGAATGCAATAGTCACAATTGAATGGGGTGATGGTGAAACTGAATCAGTAAAATGGAAAGTAGACGACTGGGGAGAGGTAAAGCATTCCTATCAATCGCCAGGCTATTACTGTATTACAATAAAAACAGACGAGGAGAACGTATTGACGGGATTCCATATTGTTTCTCACAAGGCAATATGCTCAATAGACGTTTCCGGCTGTAAGGGATTGACGCATCTATTGTGTCCAAATCAAATGTTGAAACAAATGTCTTTAAGCAAGCCTGAATATCTCTCTGTGCTTGATGTACATGGAAATAGGCTGCAAAGAATCAACCTCAGAAAGAATCCGTTGCTTACAATCGTTGATTGTTCTAACAATCCGTTGCAAAAGATAGAAGCAGTGAAGCATCCTCCATTCAGTTTAATGTGCATAAGAAAAACAAGGCTGGGAACTAAAGCAAAAAGGAGATTTCATGAAATCGTTCGTTTGAATGCAGGTCGATTATTGAGTGAGGGCTTTGTTAACCAATTGACAGAGCCGCTTTTGCCTACGTTGCTGTTTTATATAAAGAACAGCACTTGGGAAGATGTCTTGGCATGCTTGCAACAGGAAAACGAAGATTCAAAGGTAAATAATAACTTCACGGTATTGCACAGAGTCTATACCTTGCTTAAAGCATATCGTCACGTCACTCCGTGCCCATACAAAAATGGTTTTATGTGGGCGTCAGGAACATGGGTCGTTATTGCACATAAGTTTAAAACCAAAAGGACGGGGCAAATAGTAGAAAGTCAGACTCCCGAAGAAGAGTTCTATTTGTATGAACGCCCTTGGAGTATGATTCTTGGAACACCAGTAAAAGCATGGGACAATCGCCTGCCTTTCATGATGCTTCCACAACATCCAAATGCCTACTATGCAGCCATGTGCTTATATAATATGGTGAACAATGAAAAAGAAATGAAGAAACATAAAATTCCAAAGATCGTTTATGGCAAAGAAACTTTCTAAAATCATCTTTCTTGACTTTGATGGTGTTCTGAATACAGAATTCCATCAAAGACAATTACAGTTTGAAGGAAAAATATGGCAAGACAGGCACGGTGCAATGAGAGCCATCAACATATTGAATCAGCAATAAAACTTTCAAGGAATTTTAATTTAGTTCTAACCTGTCATAAATAATGGGACACCATAGCCATACCTTTGCACCCAATAGCGTAATTAAATTTTCAAAGATATGGCAAATGATAAGTTAAACAAAGAGTTGGTTTCTCGTATGATGGACGATGCTGCATGGAAAGAACTCTCCAAAGACTTTCCATGGACAGAACAGTTGCTTGAGAAGTATATGAACTATGTGGACTGGAAAGAGATTTCAAGAAACAACGATGTAGTGTGGACCAAAAGCCTACTTGAAAAATTCAAGCACAGACTTGACTGGCACGAATTGACATCAAACAGTAGTACACTATTGTTTACAGAAGACAACATAGAGACATTTAAGGATTGTTGGGATTGGGAAGTGCTATCAGACAAGTCTTGTATCGACATGACCCACGAACTTTTAATCAAGTATGCTGACAGATGGAATTGGGCCTACATAATAGATCGATATGGTGACGATTCTATTACCTACAATGAGGAATTTCTCGAAAGGTATGGTGAATATATCCCTGCCTCAGAGTTGGGCGGTTCTAAGCTGTGGGACAATATTATCGAACACCGCATAAAAGCGATCAAAAAGAAAATTCTGTCTTAAATTATTATTTTAGGTACCGATACACGACTATTGTCAAAGGAAAGCAATGCATATGGCTTTAGTTTCAAATACTCTAAAGCCACATGCATTGCTTTTTAATCTACCATAATGCTACTTTTCCTGCAATCCCCAAATCAATGGTTGCATTTACCACACCAAGAGCTTTGAATACTCTTCGCATAGTAGGTATTGTTATACTATAAACTCTTTCCAAGCGAGAAATCTGCGCTCTTTTCACACCTATACGCTCACCAAGTTGTTCTTGTGTCAAGTTCTGTTCTATGCGAGCCTTCTTGATGGCTTCTCCCAAACGGTATGCATGCAATGCTTCATCCACATCACTTTCAAAAGCATCACGTTTTGGAGTGCCAACTTTCCCAAAGTGCTTGTCGAGCACATCGTCCAATGGGGTAAGATTCATTTGTGCCATACATTCTCAATTTGTTGCAAAGATACAACATTTCTCATTCCCAACTCACCGTTGCTCAACGATACTCACCGATTATCACTGATAAATATCAGGGCTAACTCCTGCTTGGTGTAACTTCGTAAATCCATTGACGTTGTTTTAATGTTGAATGTTGAGTGTTCAGAAAAACAATAAGTAATTCTCATGTAGAGAAATATCTATTAGGGTTATGCTCATAAGTATGATACTTAGACATCGTAACCATGATACTTAGCTATCGTAACTATCTTGTTTATGTCAGGTGGTAACTAGGGTGAGTAGGAAATCGCTTTTTCTAGGAGTCTATATATATACTATATCTTTCCTATAGTAAACGA